>Ga0209922_100718_pt1 | contig 38061 bp, 41 predicted proteins | sample ThiBiot_500_biof_FD_183946 | JGI IMG/M metagenome (GOLD analysis project Ga0209922, IMG submission 183946) | Wastewater bioreactor microbial communities from Cape Town, South Africa - Thiocy_expt_500_biof (SPAdes) | ecosystem: Engineered > Bioreactor > Thiocyanate-remediating > Anaerobic-Aerobic ... | reverse complement strand
GCATAGTCGACGACGGATGCCCGGAAGAGGTTCACGACCTCGATGACGTTCGAGCGCGACTGGTTGTCGGCGCGGACCTTGATGAGCATGTGCTCACGCTGGACCGACGCCGCCGGCTCGAGCTCGACGATCTTGATGACGTTGACGAGCTTGTTCAGCTGCTTCGTCACCTGTTCGAGGGGCAGACCCTCGACGTCGACAACGACCGTGATGCGGGAGAGTCCCGGCACCTCGGTGACCCCCACGGCGAGGGACTCGATGTTGAACCCGCGACGGGCGAACAGCCCCGCGACGCGGGTCAGAAGGCCCGGCTTGTCCTCGACGAGGAGGCTCAGAACGTGCTTGCTCATGCTCAGTCCTCCTGATCGAAGCTCGGCGCGTGGTCACGCGCGTACTGGATGTAGCTGTTGCTGACCCCCTGCGGGACCATCGGCCAGACCATCGCGTCGGCGGAGACGACGAAGTCGATCACGACGGGGCGGTCGTTCGTCTCGAGCGCCGTGCGGATCGCGGCATCCACGTCCTCTTCCTTCTCGACGCGGATCGCGAGGCATCCGTATGCCTCGGCGAGCTTCACGAAGTCGGGGATGCGGATCGTGTCGTGGCCCGTGTTGAGGTCGGTATTGGAGTACCGGCCGTTGTAGAACAGGGTCTGCCACTGGCGGACCATGCCGAGCGACGAGTTGTTGATGATCGCGACCTTGATCGGGATGTTGTTGATGACGCAGGTGGCGAGCTCCTGGTTCGTCATCTGGAAGCAGCCGTCGCCGTCGATCGCCCACACGTCGCGCTCGGGCTCGGCGACCTTCGCGCCCATCGCCGCCGGGACGGAGTAGCCCATCGTGCCGGCGCCGCCGGAGTTGAGCCACGCGTTCGGACGCTCGTACTTGATGAACTGCGCGGCCCACATCTGGTGCTGACCGACGCCCGCGGCGAACACGCCCTCGGGACCGGTCAGCTCGCCGATGCGCGAGATGACGTACTGCGGCGACATGAGGCCGTCGCTCGGCTGCGTGTAGCCGAGGGGGAACTCATCGCGCAGGCCGTCGAGGTACGACCACCACTCGGCCGTGTCGGGCTTCACCCCCTCCGACGCGCCGCGGAACGCCGCGTCGAGATCGATGAGCACCTCGCGTACGTCACCCACGATCGGCACGTCGGCCGTCCGGATCTTGGAGATCTCGGCGGGGTCGATGTCGACGTGCACGACCTGCGCGTTCGGGGCGAACAGCGCCGCCTTGCCGGTCACGCGGTCGTCGAACCGCGCACCCAGGGCGACGATGAGGTCAGCCTCCTGCAGCGCGAGGACGGCGGGCACCGTGCCGTGCATGCCCGGCATGCCGAGGTGCTGCGGATGCGAATCGGGGAAGGCGCCGCGCGCCATCAGCGTCGTCACGACCGGCGCTCCGGTCGTCTCGGCGAGGGTCAGCAGCTCCGCCGAGGCGCCCGAGCGGATGACACCGCCACCGACGTACAGGACGGGCTTCTTGGCCGAGGCGAGGAGGCTCGCGGCGGCCTGGATCTGCTTGCCGTGCGCCTTCGTGACGGGCCGGTAGCCGGGCAGGTCGTAGCGCGGCGGCCACACGAACGGCACCTCCGCCTGCTGCGCGTCCTTCGTGATGTCCACGAGCACGGGGCCGGGGCGGCCCGTCGAGGCGATCTCGAAGGCGGCGGCGATAGCGCCGGGGATCTCGGAGGCATCCTTCACGAGGAAGGAGTGCTTCGTCACCGGCATGGTGATGCCGACGATGTCGGCCTCCTGGAAGGCATCCGTGCCCATGAGCGTCGAGAAGACCTGACCGGTGATCGCGAGCATCGGCACGGAGTCCATGTAGGCGTCGGCGATCGCCGTGACGAGGTTCGTCGCGCCGGGGCCGGACGTCGCGATGGCGACGCCGACCTTGCCGGATGCCGCGGCGTAGCCCTCGGCAGCGTGGCCGGCGCCCTGCTCGTGGCGGACGAGGATGTGGCGAAGCGCCGTCGAGTCCATGAGCGGGTCGTAGACGGGGAGGATCGCGCCGCCGGGGAGGCCGAACACGTCGGTCACCCCCAGCAGTTCGAGGGAGCGGACGACGGCTTCGGCTCCGGTCAGAACCGGTGCCGAGGCGCCGCGGGCGGGCGGCCGAGGGACGGCCGCAGCGGTGTCGAAGGACATGTGTGAGACCTCGGGTGATCGAGTGAGCGGTTGTGCGGGGCCTAGCCCGTCGTCGCGCCCTCCGCAGCGGAGCGCACGAGCTTCGAGTACTTGGCCAGAACGCCACGGGTATAGCGCGGGGGAAGGGGCTCCCAGCCGTCACGGCGGGAGTTCAGCTCTGCCTCGTCGACGAGTAGATCGAGAGTGCGAGCCGCGATATCGACCCGTATCAGATCACCATCGCGCACGAAGGCGATGGGACCTGCGTCCACCGCTTCGGGTGCTATGTGGCCGATGCACAGGCCGGTTGTGCCGCCTGAGAATCGTCCGTCCGTCAAGAGTAGTACATCTTTTCCGAGCCCCGCGCCCTTGATGGCGGCGGTGATGGCGAGCATCTCGCGCATGCCCGGGCCGCCCTTCGGGCCCTCGTAGCGGATCACGACGACGCTGCCGGCGGCGACCTCGCCCGCGGCCACGGCATCCATCGCGGCACGCTCGCGCTCGAACACGCGCGCGGGCCCCTCGAAGACGGCGGCGTCGAATCCCGCCGTCTTGACGACGGCCCCTTCGGGAGCGAGCGATCCGTGCAGGATCGTCAGACCGCCGGTCGCGTGGATCGGGTCGTCGAACGTGTGGATGACGGTGCCGTCGACAGGATCGGGGTCGAGGTCGGCGAGGTTCTCGGCGAGCGTCTTGCCCGTGACGGTGAGCGCATCGCCGTGCAGGAGGCCCTCGTCGAGCATCGCCTTCATGATGACCGGGATGCCGCCGTGGCGGTCGACGTCGTTCATGACGTACTTGCCGAACGGCTTCATGTCGGCGACGTGCGGCACCTTGTCGCCGATGCGGTTGAAGTCGTGGAGGCTGAGCTCCACCTCGGCCTCGCGGGCGATCGCGAGGAGGTGCAGCACGACGTTGGTCGACCCGCCGAGCGCCATCGCGAGGGCGATCGCGTTCTCGAACGCCTCCTTCGTGAGGATGTCGCGCGTCGAGATTCCCTGACGCAGGAGGTTCACGACGGCCTCACCCGAACGGTGCGCGAAGTAGTCGCGGCGACGGTCAGCGGACGGCGGCGCGGCCGAGCCGGGGAGGCTGAGGCCCAGCGCCTCGGCGACGGAGGCCATCGTGTTGGCGGTGTACATGCCGCCGCACGCGCCCTCGCCGGGTGCGAACGCGCACTCGATCCGCTTGAGGTCCGCTTCGCTCATGAGACCGGCACGACACGCGCCGACGCCCTCGAACGAGTCGATGATCGTGATGTCCTTCTCCGTGCCGTCGGAGAGCTTCACCCAGCCGGGCGCGATCGAGCCGGCGTAGAGGAAGACGCTCGACAGATCGAGGCGCGCGGATGCCATGAGCATGCCCGGGATCGACTTGTCGCAGCCGGCGAGGAGCACCGTGCCGTCGAGGCGCTCGGCCATGACGACGGTCTCGACCGAGTCGGCGATGACCTCTCGCGACACGAGCGAGAAGTGCATGCCCTCGTGCCCCATCGAGATGCCGTCGGAGACCGAGATCGTGCCGAACTGCAGCGGGTAGCCGCCGCCGGAGTGCACGCCCTCCTTCGCGCCCTGTGCGAGCCTGTCGAGGCTCAGGTTGCAGGGGGTGATCTCGTTCCAGCTCGACGCGATGCCGATCTGCGGCTTCTCCCAGTCGGCGTCGCCCATGCCGACGGCACGGAGCATGCCGCGTGACGTGGTCGCTTCGATGCCGTCGGTGACGGCGCGGGAGCGGGGCTTGATGTCGATGGTGTCGGGCGAATCTGACTCGGACATTCTCGAAGTCTATTCCGGCTCGGGGGCCCTCCCGTGCGCGAGACGTACAAGGAGAGCGGCGAGTTCTGGGATATCCGCGACACGCACGGATGCCGCGCTCTCCCCCGCTCCGACGCGCACCCCGAGGTCACCGGGGCGCAGCGAGCGGAGGGCGTCTTCGTCGGTGACGTCGTCGCCGGCGAAGAGCACGGCGGTGGCATCCGTGCGTTCGCGAAGGCGCGCGACGGCGGCATCCTTGCCGTCGTGGCGGGACGAGAACTCGAGGATGTCGCGGCCGACCCGGCGACGCCAGCCGGGGGCCGCGTCGGCGACGAGCACGTCGACGGCTGCCTCCAGCGCTTTGGCGCGCGCGGCGTCGGTCACGAGGCGGGTGTGGAGGGCGAAGCCGAACTCCTTCGGCTCGATCCAGGCCCCGTCGAGGCTGGCGGCGAGACTTTCGGCACGTTCGGTGACGGTCTCGATGAAGGGACGCTCCTCGGCATCCGCGCCGTCGTCCGACGCTGCCGCCGGCCACTCCTGTGCTCCGTGCGATCCGGCGAGCAGCAGGGGCGAGTCGTCGCCGTGCTCGGCGATGATCCGGAGATCGCGGATCGTCCGGCCCGACACGAGTGCCACTGTCGTCGCGGGTGCCGCTGCGATGGCCTCCACCGCGGCGCGTGCCTCGGGGAGCATCCGGGCGGTCATCGGGTCGTCGACGAGCGGCGCGAGCGTGCCGTCGAAGTCCAGGGCGACGAGAAGGCGCGGCGTGCGGGCGAGTCGGGCGACCGCGTCGTCGGGTGTCACGAACGGACGCTCCCCAGGTCGTGCAGGAAGCCACGCGACCAGCGGTCGACGTCGTGCTCGCGCACGCGTCGGCGCAGCGCGCGCATCCGTTTGCGCTGCTCGTCGGCGGGCATCTCGATCGCCGTCATGATCGCGTCCTTCAGCCCCTCGATGTCGTGCGGATTCACGCAGATCGCCTGCCCCAGTTCGTCCGCCGCCCCGGTGAACTCGCTGAGGACCAGGGCTCCCCGCCCGTCGACGCGGCTCGCCACGTACTCCTTCGCGACCAGATTCATGCCGTCGCGGAGGGCCGTGACGAGCATCACGTCCGCCGCGAGGTAGAGCGCGACCATCTCCTCGCGCGGGTAGGAGTGGTGGAGGTAGCGGATGGCCGAGTGGCCGACGGTGTCGAAGTCGCCGTTGATGCGCCCGACGGTGAGCTCGATCTCATCACGCAACTGCATATAGGCGACCACGCGCTCCCGGCTCGGGCTCGCGACCTGCACGAGCGTGACCTTCTCGACGTCGACCCGATGCTCGGCGAGGAGCTCTCCGTACGCCTTCAGCCGGTGGGTGATCCCCTTCGTATAGTCCAGGCGATCCACGCCGAACAGGACGGTGTCGGGGTCGCCGAGCTCCGCCCGGATCTCCCGCGCCCGCTCCTGCACCTCCGGGCGCCGTGCGATCTCGTCGTAGGCGGCCGCGTCGATCGAGATGGGGTACGCCTTCGCGATCACCGTGCGGACCGCACCGCCCGGGTCCGCCACGCGCACCGTCCCCGCCTTGGTGTCGAACCCGAACCGGCGCCGCACGGCTCGGGTGAAGTTGCTCGCGTCGGCGACCCGCTGGAAGCCGATGACATCCGCACCGAGCAGCCCGTCGAGCACCTGATTGCGCCACGGCAGCTGCGAGTAGATCCCGTAGGCCGGGAACGGGATGTGGTGGAAGTAGCCGATCACGAGATCGGGACGCAGCTCCCGCAGCATCCGCGGCACGAGCTGCAGCTGGTAGTCGTGCACCCAGACTCGGGCTCCGTCGGCCGCGACGTCCGCCGCGGCCTCGGCGAAGCGCTGATTCACGCGCACATAGGCATCCCACCACTCACGGTGGTACGTGGGTGGTGAGATGACGTCGTGATAAAGCGGCCAGATCGTGTCGTTCGAGAACCCCTCGTAGAAGCGCTCCACGTCCTCCGCCGACAGGGCGACCGGAACCAGGTCGATGCCGTCGAAGGTGAACCGCTCGACCTCGAGATCGGGCTGACCGGGCCAGCCGACCCAGGCACCGCCCGTGGTCTGGAGCACCGGTTCGAGCGCGGCGACGAGTCCTCCCGGTGACCGGCGCCACTCCTCTCCCTCGGTCGCTCGATCGACGGGTAGACGGTTGGAGACGACGACGAGGTCGGCCTCCGCGGTGCGCGTGTTCACGCGACTCCTCTCGGCAGGCGTGCTTCCAGGCTAACGTGGACGGCATGCGCAAGTACCTGTTCGGCACCGGGATCATCACCGCCGTCTCCAGCGGGCTCGCGCTGTTGCGCGGCACACGCGACGGCGAGCCGTTCACGTGGCGTCAGGGCCTCGCGTGGCTCAGCTGGGGAATCACCCTCGCCCTGTCGATCGGCACGATCGTCGACACCTACCGCGCCTCGCGCGGCCGGCTGATCGCCTCCGACTCCCCGATCTCGGGTCAGGAGCAGCAGCTCCTCGCCAAGCGACTCAAGCGCTGACCCTCCGCCTCGCGCCGCCCGCCGGCCGCCGCCCGTCTCCCGTCGCCCGCCTCGCCGGGCGGTGTCTCGAAAGCAGGGCGGACTGATCACTCGGCGAGTCAACGGTCCCGAAACTGTCGATCCAGCCTGCTTGCGCAACGGCGCGGGCCGACGCCGTGCGCGCCCACGCGCCCGCGACCACGCCCCGTCCGGCCAGGCGACAGCCTCGCCGATCACACACCCGGACGTGTTGCGAAAGCAGAGGAGAACGGCCCTGCGGCCGCCGACACCCGGCGCAAAGGTCGTTCCGCCCTGCTTTCGCAACGACGTGGGCCCGGCCACGACGTGGGCCCGGTCAGGGCGGCGCCCCGGTCAGCGCGTGAGGATGAGGGCCTCGCCCTGCCCGCCGCCGCCGCAGAGGGCGACCGCAGCGGTGCCGCCGCCGCGCCGGACGAGTTCGTGCACGGCGTGGACGACGAGGCGCGCGCCGGAGGCGCCGATCGGATGCCCGAGCGCGATCCCGCCGCCGTGGACGTTGACCACGTCCTCCGTCAGGCCGAGCTCGGCCTGGGAGTGCACGACCACGGCACCGAACGCCTCGTTGATCTCGACGACGTCGAGGTCGGATGCCGCGATACCCTGACGCGCCACGGCCTGCTCGATCGCACGCGCCGGCTGCGCGTGCAGTGAGTTGTCCGGCCCCGCGACCTGCCCCGCGGCGCCCACGACGGCGAGCACGGGCCAGCCCTTCTCATCGGCGTGCGCACGTGTCGTCAGCACGACGGCCGCGGCGCCGTCGGAGATCTGTGACGCATTCCCGGCCGTGATCGTGCCGTCGGCGGTGAACGCCGGCCGGAGACCGGCGAGAGACTCCTCCGTCGTGTCGGGTCGGATGCCCTCGTCGGTCGTGACGCGAATCGGGTTGCCCTTGCGCTGCGGCACCTCGATCGCGACCACCTCGGCGTCGAACAGCCCGCCCGCCTGCGCCGCGGCCGCGCGCTGGTGCGACAGCGCGGCCACGTGGTCCTGTGCGGCCCGGGTGATCTCGAACCGCGGATTCAGGCGTTCGGTGGATGCCCCCATCGACTCCTTGTCGTAGGCATCCGTCAGCCCGTCGAAGGCCATGTGGTCGAGCACCTCGACCGAGCCGTAGGACCAGCCGTCGCGAGAGCCCATGAGCAGGTGCGGCGAACGGGTCATCGACTCCATTCCGCCCGCGACGACCACGGTCGCATCGCCGGACGCGATCATGCGCTTCGCGTCGATGATCGCGGTGAGGCCTGACAGGCACACCTTGTTGACGGAGGATGCCGGGACATCCCACCCGAGCCCGCCGGCCAGAGCGGCCTGGCGAGCGGGGTTCTGGCCTGAGCCGGCGGGGAGCACCTGGCCCATGATGACGGCGTCCACGGCATCCGCGGGGATGGAGCCCTGCGCGAGAGCCCCGGCGATCGCGAAGCCTCCGAGCTGCGGCGCGGTGAACGATGCGAGCTGCCCCTTCAGGCGCCCCTGGGGCGTGCGGGCGGCGGCGACGATGACGATGTCGTCGGTGGTCATGAGATCTCCTTCAGCGTGTCGGCGATGATCAGCGCGGGCTCGGTCGCGGCGACGACATCGTCGACCGTGACCCCGGGTGCGGTCTCGACCAGCACGAGTCCATCATCGGTCACATCGATGACGGCGAGGTCGGTGATGATCCGATCCACGACGCTGCGGCCGGTGAGCGGCAGCGAGCAGGTGTCGACGATCTTGGCGGTGCCGTCCTTCGCGACGTGCTCCATCAGCACGATGACCCGCCCCGCGCCGTGCACGAGGTCCATCGCGCCGCCGGGGCCCTTGACCATCTTCCCGGGGATCATCCAGTTGGCGAGGTCGCCGGTCGCGGACACCTGCATCGCACCGAGGATCGCGGCGTCGATCTTGCCGCCGCGGATCATGCCGAAGCTCGTCGCCGAGTCGAAGAAGGCGGCACCCGGCAGGACCGTCACGGTCTCCTTGCCCGCGTTGATGAGGTCGGGGTCGACGTGCTCCTCCGTCGGATACGGACCGACGCCGAGGATGCCGTTCTCCGACTGCAGCACGACGGTCACGCCATCGGGGACGTAATTCGGCACGAGCGTCGGCAAGCCGATCCCGAGGTTCACGTAGGCGCCGTCGGCGAGTTCGGCGGCCGCACGCGCGGCCATCTCGTTGCGGGTGAGTGCCATGTCAGGCTCCTTCGGGGATGACGCGGGCGGTGCCGTCGGGGTTCGTGAGTGCTGTGTCGACCGACACAGTGCGCCGCTCGATGCGCTTCTCGATGTCGGAGCCGACCTCGATGATCCGATGCACGTAGATGCCGGGGAGGTGGATGGCATCGGGGTCGAGCGCACCGGCGGGAACCAGTTCCTCGACCTGCGCGATGCAGATCTTCCCCGCCATCGCGGCGAGCGGGTTGAAGTTCCGCGCCGACTTGTTGAAGACGAGGTTGCCGTGCACGTCGCCCTGCGCCGCGTGCACGAGCGCGAAGTCCGTGACGATCGCCTCTTCGAGGACGTACTCGCCCTGGGTGCCGCCCGGCGCGAAGGTGCGGACGTCCTTCGCAGGGGATGCCACGGCGACTCCGCCCTGTCCGTCGTAGCGCCGCGGGAGGCCGCCCTCGGCGACCTGCGTGCCGACGCCCGTCTGCGTGTAGAACGCCGCGATCCCCGCGCCGCCCGCACGGAGCTTCTCGGCGAGCGTGCCCTGCGGTGTGAGTTCGAGTTCGAGTTCGCCGGAGAGGAACTGGCGCTCGAACTCCTTGTTCTCGCCGACGTACGACGACGTCATCTTGCGGATGCGCTTCGCGTTCAGCAGCACGCCGAGGCCCCAGTCGTCGACGCCGCAGTTGTTGCTCACGATGCTGAGGTCGCGCGTCCCCTGCGCGAGGAGCGCCTCGATCAGGGCGATGGGGTTCCCCGACAGGCCGAACCCGCCGACCGCGAGGCTCGCGCCGTCCGGGATGTCGGCGACCGCCGCCGCCGCAGACGGGTACGTCTTGTCGATCACGTGTACTCCTTCGTTCGTGTCCTCTCCCATCCTGAACGCCCTCTCATCACCCGCGCACGCCACTGTTTGCCATGTGGTCGCCGCGCCGCGTATTGTCCACATCATGGACACGGTCTCGTCGCGCTCGGTTCCCGGCGCGCAAGCGATCGCCCGCGCGGCGGCGCTCCTGAGGCTCGTGACGGGAGCCGGCGACGAGGGCGTCTCCGTGGCGGAGCTCTCCCGCCGCGCAGAGCTCACCCGCCCGACGACGCATCGGCTGCTGACAGCCCTCCGCCACGAAGGTCTCGTCGACCAGGACGAGCGGACCGGGCGATGGATGCCGGGGCCCGAGCTCTACCTGATGGGGACGGTCGCGGCATCCCGCTACGACATCACCGCCATCGCGCGGGACATCGTGCGCTCGCTCGCGGTGCGTACGGAGGAGAGCGCCTTTCTGTCGGTGCGCCGGGGGGACGAGACCGTCTGCCTCATCCGCGAGGACGGCGCCTTCCCGATCCGGTCGTTCGTGCTCTCGGAGGGCGTGCGCTTCCCTCTCGGCGTCGCCTCGGCCGGGCTCGCGATCCTCTCGTTCCTGCCGCCCCACGATGTGGACGCCTACTTCGAGCGTCACCCCGAGCTCGCCACCCGCTACGGGGCGGCGCACGCGGAGCCGCGCCTGCGCGCGCGCCTGCGCGAGACGCACGCGCGGGGGTTCGCCGTGAACCCGGGCCTCATCGTGGAGGGGAGCTACGGCATCGGGGCGGCCGTGTTCACGAAGGCGGGACACCCGCAGTGGGCGCTCAGCCTCACGGGCGTCGAGTTCCGATTCGGCCCCGACCGCATCCCCGAACTCGGGCGGACGCTCCTCGCGCACGCCCACCAGCTGTCGACCCGAGTCGCGGCCGGCACGCACTGACGGATCGCGCCGCCGTCACCCCTGGGCGAGCGCCAGTTGGCCCGTGACGACGTCGGCGACGCGCCCCGCACCCGCAGCGCTCAGGACCACGGTGTAGTGGTTGAGCCCCGGCCACCGTTCGTGCACGATCGCCGGGTACGGGGCCAGCATCCGTTCGAGATGCGGCTCCGCGTAGAGCCCCGGCTCTTCGTCCTGCAGTCCGCGCGGCACCGTGATGAGCACGGCGGGGCGGTCGAGGTCTGCGAGCGCGTCCGCGACGGTCGTGGCGGTGTTCATGTCGATCGTGTCCTCGACGGTCGTCTCGAACGACGTCGCGGGGCGGAGCCCCTCCTCCCCCGCCGGAACCAGGTCGTACGCGAGGTAGCGCTCGAGCTCGGGCGACCAGTCCTCCGCGAACGCGGGGTGGTCGCGCCAGAAGTCGAGGTAGGCCTCCGTAGAGGGAAATCGCAGGTGCAGCCGCGATGCCGTCACGCCGAGGATCGCCGAGACGAGGTCTTCGGGCGCGAGACCCGTCGGTGCGTCGAGCGGGAGTCCCCCGTCGACGAGGACGAGACGCGAGACGAGCTCCGGATGCCGCGCCGCGAACGCGACCGCGACGAACGCGCCCATGGAATGCGCGACCACGACGACCGGGCCGAGACCGAACGCCGCCGAGACCGCGGCGACGTCGTCGGCGTGGACGGCGAGGCCCGTGGGGCCGGTGACGCCGTTGCTGCGCCCCCGGCCGCGGAGGTCCGGTGCGATGACGCGCACTCCCGGGAGGGCCTCGGCGAGGAACTCCCACGCCAGGTGCGACGAGGTCACGCCGTGGATCGCGAGGATCGTGGGGGCGTCCTCCCCCTCGGCATCCCAGACTCCGACGGCGAGGTCGCCACCGGGCACCGGAACCGTCACGATGCGAGAGTCGCGGGTCATCGCGCGGTCCATCCGCCGTCCATCGTGTAGCTGCCGCCCGTCGCCATTCCGGCCTTGTCGGAGGCGAGCCACCCGGCGAGCGATGCGACCTCGTCGGCTTCGACGAGGCGCTTGATCGCCGTCTCGGTGAGCATGATCTTCTCGACGACCTCGCTCTCGGGGATGCCGTGCACCTTCGCCTGATCGGCGATCTGCTTCTCGACGAGGGGTGTGCGCACATAGGCGGGATTGATGCAGTTGCTCGTCACCCCGTGCGGCCCGCCTTCGAGGGCCGTCACCTTCGACAGGCCTTCGAGCGCGTGCTTGGCGGACACGTACGCCGACTTGAAGGCGCTCGCGCGCAGGCCGTGGGCGCTCGAGATGTTGATGATCCGTCCCCAGCCGCGCTCGTACATGGCGGGGAGTGCCGCGCGGATGAGGAGGAACGGCGACTCGACCATGAGGCGGTTCATGAAGCGCCACCGCTCGGGGTCGAACTCCTCGATCGGGGCGACGGTCTGGATGCCGGCGTTGTTCACGAGGATGTCGACGTCGAGCGCGAGATCCTCCTGCGCCACCGTGTCGGAGAGGTCGACGACCCAGGCCTCGCCGCCGACCTCCGCCGCAACCGATTGGGCCGCGTCGCCGTTGAAGTCGGCCACGATGACGTAGGCGCCGCGACCGGCGAACTCCTTCACGCAGGCGAGCCCGATGCCGCTCGCACCGCCGGTGACCAGGGCGCGCCGCCCTGCGAGGTCCTGTTCAGGCATCCGCTGCTCCTTTGTTTGTAGCGCCCGGCGGGGCGTTCGTCGCGCCGCGCGAGGCGAGCGCGTTGCGGATGAACCGCATCATGTGGTCGATGATCTCCTCGGGCATCGCCGCCGGGGGCGCCCCCTCATCGTCGCGCTCCCAGAGGAGGTAGCGCATGCCGATCAGCTCGCCGGCGCCCATCAGCGCCCACGCCGTCACTTCGGGATCGAGAGCCTCGTCGACGTCGCCGTCCTGCTGGGCGGCGCGCAGGCCCGCCTCGTAGCCGTCGACGATGCGCGTGTAGTGCAGGCGCAGCATCTCGGGCGAGACGAACTCCGCTTCGCGGACGACGCGGTAGAGCGCGGGGTGGGCGGCCGTGAACCGGAAGAACCCCTCGAACCCGGCCCGCTCGGCCGCGATGCGGCCCGTCGTCCCCGCCATCGCCTCGGTCATCGAGTGGCGCACGCGGCGGTTGAGGTCGACGACGAGCTCCTCGAAGATCTGCTGCTTGCTGTCGAAGTAGAGGTAGAAGGTGCCGAGACCGATGCCGGCGCGCTCGGTGATCTTGACGATGGATGCCTCGTGGTACCCGACGGCGGCGAACACCTCCTCGGCGGCTTCGAGGAGCTTCCGCCTCGTGGCCTCGCCGCGCTTCGTGAGCGGCTTGCCCGTCACGGACAGCGCGACGTGGACGTCGTCGATCCCGTCCGTGACCCCGGATGCCATCGTGTCAGTCATGAACCCGCTCCTCCACCAATGATGCAGCCCGCCGTCGCAGTCGAGAACGGGCGAGCTTCTCGATCGTGGACCGCGGCAGCGCCTCGACGAAGGCGACGCGCACGGGAACCTTGAACCCGGCCAGTTCCGCGCGGGCGTGAGCGAGCACTTCATCCTCGCCGAGGGTCGCTCCGTCGGCGCGCACGACGAAGGCGACGCCGCGTTCACCCCAGACGGAGTCGGGGACGCCGACGACCACGGCTTCCGCGATCGCGGGGTGCAGGCACAGCGCCCGCTCGACCTCGGCGGGGGCGACGTTCTCGCCGCCGGAGATGAAGATGTCCTTGAGACGATCGACGACGCGGAACACGCCGCGCGCATCGCGGTGCACGATGTCGCCCGTGCGCAGCCAGTCCCCCGCCATCGCGCGCGCCGTCGCCGCCGCGTCGTGCAGGTAGCCCTGGAAGACGCTCGGCCCGCGCACCCAGAGCTCCCCCGTCGCCTCGCCCTCGAGGGGCAGCCCGCTCTCGGGGTCGGCGACGCGGACGTCGACGTGCGGATACGGCCGCCCGATCGCACCCGGGAAGGCGGCGCTGTCGGCCGGTGGCAGGCACATGACGTTCGGGGATGCCTCGGTGAGCCCGTACCCCTGGGTGAGCGGCAGACCGGCATCCGCCCAGCGCGCAGCGAGCTCGATCGGCACGGTCGCGCCGCCGACGAGGGCCTGTCGCAGCGGGCCAGCCGCGATCTCGGGGAAGGCGGGGTCGTCGGCGAGCTGGTGGTACTGCGTCGGCACGCCCATCATCGCGGTCACGCCTCGCTCGGCGAGGAGCTGCAGCACACGCCGGGGCTGGAAGGAGCGCTCGAGGACGACCGTCGCGCCGACCCACCACGCCAGCAGCGGTTGGCAGTTCCACGCGGCGACGTGGAACTGCGGGAGTATCGCGAGGACGACGTCGTCGGCCGTGAGCTGGATCGCGCTCGCGAGCGCGAGGTTGTTCCAGAAGCAGTTCGCGTGGGTGAGGACGACGCCCTTCGGCGCCGCCTCGCTGCCGGAGGTGTAGATCACGAGCAGTGGATCGTCGTCACGCACGGGGCGCTGCTCCGCCGCTCGTCCGAGCCGGCGCGGTACGGATGCCTCTACACCCGTCGTGCCGAGGGCGGCGACCGGGGGCTGCTCGTCGAGGCGGCCGAGCGCGTCGGAGGCGAGCCCCTCGTACTCGTCCTCGACGAGGACGAGGGCGGGCTCCGACCGTTCGAGCGCCTCGCCGAGTTCGCGCGGGGCGAGACGCCACGACAGCGGGACGAAGGCGACACCGCTCTTCGCGCACGCGAAGAACGCGACGACGTGGTCGATGGAGTTCCCCGACACCGTCGCGATCCGATCACCCGGACCATAGCCGGAGCGGCGGAGGGCCAGGGCGAGGTCGTGCGCACGGGTTTCGAGGTCGGCGTAGCCGATCCGCACGCCGCGATCGTCGATCGCCGTGTGGGAGGGGGATGCCGCAGCACGGTCGGTCAGCCACCGGCCGATCGTGTGCGCGCCGTCGACCGAGCCCATCACGCCCGCAACTCCACGGCATCCTCCGTCGGCTCGGCGTCGTCGAGCTGACGCAGCTGGGAGCGCGTGCGCTCACCGCGGCGGCGACGCACCCAGGTGTCGATCGTGCCCGCGATGCCGCCGGGCAGGAACATGACGACGAGGATGAAGAGCACGCCCAGGAGGAACAGGGGCTCGGAGAGCGGGATCCGGAGCACATCGGGCAGTGCGTGGATCCAGTCGGCGCGCGCCAGCACCGTGAGGCGCTGGTCGAGGAGCGTGTAGAGCACGCCCCCCACGATGGCACCCCACCGGAACCCGACGCCACCGAGGACGACCATGACGAGCACCGTGATCGTGAGGTCCGCGCCCACGGCGCTCGGCTGCGTGCCGGACTGCAGGAGCATGTAGCCGATGCCGGCGAGCGACGCGCACAGCGCCGCGACGACGAACACGATGAGCTTCGCGCGGTAGGGGCTCAGCCCCATCACCTGCACCCGCAGCTCGTTCTCGCGCGTCGCCTGGGCGAGGTGCCCGAGTCGCGAACGGTCGACCCACAGCACGACGGCGTAGACGACCACGAGGATCGCGAGAGTCACCCAGTAGAGGTTCCGCGTGTTGACCACTCCGACGAGCCAGTCCGGAACGTACTGGACGGGAAGGCGCAGCCCCTCCTCGCCGCCGGTGACCTGCTGGTTGCGGCGCACGAGCACCGATCCGGCCTGCGCGAAGGCGAGCGTCACCATCGCGAACGGGATGCCCGAGACGCGCATCGAGATCGCCCCCGTGAACACGGCGATCGCGAGGCCCCCGACGAGCGCGATGAGGACGCCCGGCCACAGCGGCACGCCGAAGTACTGCAGGGCGAGCCCGAGGCCGTAGGCGCCCGCGCCGAAGTACAGCGCGTGCCCGAACGAGAGCATGCCGCCCGTGCCGAGGAGGAGGTTGTACGAGAGCGCGAGCGCCGCGAACACCATGCAGAGCGAGAGCAGTGCGAGCGTGCCCGGCATGTAGGTGGGCCCGGGGAGGATGCCCGGGATCGAGATGTTCAGGAGCGGGAGCACGGCCATGAGGACGACGAGCGCCGCACCGACGACGAACGGAGCGTACGCGCCGCCGCGACCCCGGACGAGGGTGGGGACCCCGGTGGTGACGGTCATGCTTTCCTCCCCATGAGGCCGGTGGGTCGCACCAGGAGCACGACGGCGAGGAGCACGACGACGATGAAGTCGCCCGTGCCGTTGAGGTACACGTTCGCGAACTGCTGCAGCACGGCGACGACGACCGAGGCGATGGCTGCACCGGTCAGCGAGCCGAGGCCGCCGATGACGGTGACGATGAACGCGAAGATGAGCAGGGTCGAACCCAGATGCGCCGAGACGAAGGTCGTGTAGTGCATCGCGAGGACCCCGCCGATGCCGGCCGCCGCTCCCCCGATCGCGAAGACGAGGGTGAAGCTCTTGCGCACGTCGATGCCGAGGGCGGTCACCATGGCGCGGTTCTCGACGCCGGCGCGGATGATCATGCCGTAGCGCGTCTTCTTGAGGAACAGCACGAGCGCGACGAGCACGAGCGCGGCGGCGATCATGAGCACCCAGTACGTGTTCGGGATGCGCGCACCGAGGACCTCGGTGGTCCCCTTCAGCCATGCGGGGCCGGCGATGTTGACGGCATCCGTTCCCCAGATCCCCTCGAACAGGGCGACGGCGGCGAACGAGAGGCCGACGGTCACGAGCACCTGCTCGATGTGCCGCTCGTACAGCGGCCGGATGAGGATCAGCTCCGTCAACGTCGCGAAGACCGCGCCGACGGCGGCGCCGACCGCGACCGAGACGAGGAACGAGCCCCACGACGCGCTGCCGAGGGCCTGCGCGACCTGCCAGCCGACGAATGCGCTCAGCGTGAGGAAGGCGCCGTGCGCGAAGTTGAGGACGTGCATGAGGCCGTAGATGAGGCTGAGGCCCGACGCGACGAGGAAGTACAGCGCACCGAGGCCGACACCGGTGAGGAGGATGAGGACGATGCTGCTCACTTCGACTCGCTCCGTTCGGTCGGTGCACCGTGTGCGACGTCGGCCTCCGCGCTGACGCCCAGGAGCCGCGTGGTCAGGGCGTCGTCGTCGAGGATCTCGCGGGCGGCGCCCGTGTGGACGACGCGGCCGCTCGCGATGACGACGGCGTCGCCCGCGAGGCGGCGGACGACGTCGAGATTCTGCTCGACGAGCAGGATCGGCACGACTTTGGATGCCTCGGCGAGGGCGTCGGCGACTTCGCCGACGATCTTCGGCGCGAGCCCCTTCGTCGGCTCGTCGACGAGCAGGATGCGGTTCTCGTTAAGCAGAGCGCGCGCGACCGACACCATCTGCTGCTGGCCTCCCGAGAGGGTTCCCGCCAGCTGTCCGCGGCGCTTCACGAGGTCGGGGAAGAGTTCGGCGACGAACTCGCGGCGCGGGTTCTTGTCGCGCTCTGCGAGGGCAAGATTCTCCGCGACGGTGAGACCGGCGAACACCTCACGGTCCTCGGGCACGTACCCGACGCCGCGCTGCACGATGCGGTGCGTCGGGAGGCCGTCGATGCGCTCCCCCGCGAGGGTCACCTCGCCCTGGCGGTGGATGAGACCGAGGATGCCTCTGATCGTGGAGGTCTTGCCGACGCCGTTGCGGCCGAGGACGGCCGTGATCCCCGTGGACGGCACGGAGAAGGTGACGTCTTCGACGACCTGCTGACCGGAGATCGACGCGGACAGGTGCGTGACGGTGAGGATGGGCTCCGCGGTGCTCATGCGGCCGCGCCCTCCGTCCGTCCGAGGTAGGCGCTTTGCACGAGGGGGTTCTCCATGATCCGGGCGGGAGTGTCGAACGCGATGATCGAACCCGCGTACATGACGGCGACCTTCTCGACGAGCCCCATGAGGACGTCGATGTGGTGCTCCACCATCAGCACCGTGCAGCCGGTGTCGCGCTGGAGGTCGCGGATGTTGTCGACGAGGCCCGCGACGTCGCCCGACGCGACGCCCGCCATCGGCTCGTCGAGCAGCACGATGCGCGACTGCGTCGCGAGGAGCACGGCGATCTCAAGCTTGCGCTTGTCGCCGTGGGAGATGTCGCCTGCGGCGGTGTCGAGCTTGTGGGTGAGTCCGACCTTGGCGAGCTGCACGAGAGCGTGCCGCGTCGCGGCATCCGACCGCTGCGGAAACCGCAGCAGGGAGTAGTTGCCGCCGCGGGAGACCTGCGCGGCCAGCCGGACGTTCTCGAGGACGCTCAGCCTCGGGAAAAGGCTCGAGGTCTGGAAGGTGCGCCCCAGTCCCGCCCGCGACCGCTGTGGGACGGACGTGCGGGTGATGTCGTCGCCGTTCATCAGGATCCGCCCGGACGTCGGCCGTGCGATGCCGGAGATCACGTTGAAGAGCGTGGTCTTGCCGGCGCCGTTGGGTCCGATCACGCCGACGATGGTGCCGGGCGCGATGTCGAGGTCGACATCCTTGAGAATGGTGGCGCCGCCGATCTGCAGGCCGAGGCCCGAGATGGTGAGCGCGGACGGGACTGGGGTGCTCATCGTGTTACTGCTTCTCTGCCGGGGCCACTTCGTCGGCGGGGACGGTCTTCACGAGCTCCGGCGTGAAGCTCCCACCCGCGGCGACGAGCTTCACCTGGTACATCTCCTGGAGGAGCGCGTGGTCTCCCGCGCGAACGGTGAGCTTGCCCTTCGGCCCGTCGAAGGAGAACCCTTCGAGCGCCTTCACCATGGCATCCACGTCGCCCTTGCCCTCGCTGATCGCCTGAACGAGCATGATGGCCGCGTTGAAGCCGTCGGGCGTGAACAGGTCGGGCGTGCCGCCGGCCTTCTCGACCACCTTCACCATCTCGTCGTTGATCTTGTTGTCGGGAGCACCCGGGAAGTAGTAGTTCAGGAAGCTGATCTTCTCCGAGGCCTCACCGTAGGCGCCGAAGGTCGCCGAGTCGCCGAGGCCCGTCACGACGGGCACCGAGTCGAGCACGCCCTGCTGGCTCATCGCCTGCCACATGGCACCCGAGGTCGCACCTGCCCACGCGACGAACACGAGGTCGGGCTTGCCCGCGAGCACCTGCTGCGCGAACGGCGTGAACTCCGTGACGTCCTCCGCGACGAGGACGCTGTCCACCGTCGCACCCTTGGCCCCGAGGATCGCCTTGACGGCTGCCTCGTTGCCCTGCCCGAAGGCGGTGTTCTGCGCGAGGACCGTGATCTTCTTGCCCTTGATGTCGCCGAGGAACGTGCCCGCCGTGGCGACGTCCTGCGCCGACTGGCGGCCGCTGCGGAAGGTGTAGCCGTTGATGCCGGTGAGGGCGTCTGCGGCGGCCGGTCCCGAGATGAACAGGACCTTGTTCTGGCCGGCCTGCTCGGCGACGGCCGCGGCGACACCCGACGATGCGCTGCCGGCGAGGATCGTGACGCCCGAGCCGATGAGCTCCTTCGCGGCGCCGACCGCCGTGTCCGGGTCGCCCGCGTCATCGCGGTACTCGACCGTGATCTTCGTGCCGTTCGCCTCGTTCGTGCCCTTGGTCGCGTAGTCGAGACCTGCCTTGAAGCCGTCGAGGTACTGCTTGCCGTAGCTTGCGAGCGGCCCCGTCTCGCTCGTGATGACGCCGACGGTGATCTCGGCGGGGCCGGCGGCTCCGGAATCGCTCGGGTCGGGGGTGGATGCCTGCGGTGCGCAGGCGGCCAGAGCGAGCGCCGCCGTGGCGATCACGGCCGCCGTCGTCAGCGCTTTGGGGAGCAACTTCTTCGTAACCCGCATGTGCGTGCCTTTCGCCATTGGAAGGATACCTGAGACATGATTCAGGTACTGAGAGTCTGTTCAGGTTTGTCGACGGTGTCAAATGCACGGGGCCTGAATGTCGATCACGATCCGATAACCGTCGACCACACACGCCGCACCCGGCCTGCATACCTCAGGTATATACTCACGGTATGACTATCGGCGACGACATCCTCCGCCTCGTCACCGGCGCGCACGCATTGAGCCGCGTCGCGTCGCTCGAGACCCGCAACGAAGCCCCCGCCGCCCAGTGGCGGACCATCTCGATCCTGCGTCAGCACGGACCGCTGCGCATCGGCGATCTCGCAGCCCTCAGCCGGGTCACGCAGCCGGGGATGACGCGCCTCGTGTCGCAGATGGCCGAGGCCGGGCTTCTCGAACGAGGCGCCGACGAGAACGACTCCCGCGCGACCGTCGTGTCGGTGACGCCCGCCGGGCTCGATGCGCTCGACGAGTGGATGCAGGTACTGAGCGACGCGCTCGCCCCGCGCTTCGCCGATCTCTCCGACGACGACTGGGTCGCCGTCCGGCGCGCCGCCGAGATCGTCGAAGAGCGCACGCGGGTCGGCGAGGTCACCCGATGAGCGCGCACGGCGCTCCCGTGAGCGTGTGGCGTCAGCCCGCCCAGGTGTGGGCCGTGGCGTTCGCCTGCGTGATCGCGTTCATGGGGATCGGGCTCGTCGACCCGATCCTGCCCGCCATCGCGGCATCCCTCGATGCGACGCCCGTCGAGACGGAGCTGCTGTTCACGAGCTACCTCGTCGTCACGGGCGTCGCGATGCTCTTCACGAGCTGGCTCTCGTCGCGGATCGGCACGAAGCCGACGCTCCTTCTCGGGCTCGGCCTCATCGTCGTGTTCGCGCTGTTGTGCGCGCTGTCGGGGAGCGTCGACGCCGTGATCGGCTTCCGCGCCGGGTGGGGTCTCGGCAATGCCCTCTTCATCTCGACGGCGCTCGCCACGATCGTGGGCGCGGCGTCGGGGGGTTCTGCCGCCGCCATCATCCTGTACGAGGCGGCGCTCGGTCTCGGCATCGCGATCGGGCCCCTGCTCGGTGGCATCCTCGGCGAGATCAGCTGGCGCGGGCCTTTCTTCGGCGTCGTCGCGCTCATGGCGATCGGTTTCGTCGCGGTGCTGGTGCTTCTGCGCACGGGCGACGAGAAGCGCACGCCGGTGCCGCTGTCGGCCCCGTTCCGGGCGTTGCGTCGCCCCGCGCTTGCGGTGCTCGCGATCGCCGCCCTGTTCTACAACATCGGCTTCTTCGTGCTGCTCGCCTACTCGCCGTTCCCGCTCGGATTCGGAGCCATGGGCATCGGTCTGACGTTCTTCGGGTGGGGCGTCGCACTGGCGGTCACGAGCGTGTGGGTGGCGCCGCTGATGCTGCGCTGGCTGCCACGCAGCACCGCGATGCTCGTCGTGCTGCCGCTCCTCGCGATCGACCTGCTGGTCGCGGCACTCGTCGTCGGCTCCCCCGGCGCGCTCGTCGCGTGCATCATCGTCGGCGGACTGCTGCTCGGGCTCATGAACACCGTCCTCACCGAGTCGGTGATGGAGGCGACCGACCTCCCCCGCGCGGTCGCGTCATCGTCGTACTCGGCCGTGCGCTTCTTGGGCGGGGCTGTTGCTCCCCCGATCGCGGCGGCGCTCGCGTACGCGTTCACGGCGTCCGTCCCGTTCGTCTTCGCCGCCGTCTCGGTGCTGATCTCGGCGGGGGTCATCCTCGTCGGCCGCCGCGCGCTCGCGCGCATCGACGGACGCGAGGCGGATGCCGCGGAGCAGGCCGTCGCCGTCCTGGTGGGCGACGCGGCCTGAGCCCGGCGACCCTGAACTCTGAGCCCTGCGCCCGGGCTTCCGCCGGCGCCGCGTCACGAGGTCTGAATCCGGCGGGGTCCCCCTCAGCCGGTGAGCGTCGATGCCGATGAACGGAACGAATCTGTAGGGCCGCGTCGGCAATCACTGGCGACCGTTCTGTCCGTGCCTCTACCATCTCGACATGAGCACGCCACCCCCTGAAGGGTGGTACCCGGACGGCGCGGGCTGGACCCGCTGGTGGGACGGCGCCCGGTGGACCGAGCAGACGCGCGAACAGGTCGGCGTCGACACTATCGGGGTGTGGTCACTGATCGTGGGCTTCGTCGCTCCCGTCGTCGCCTACGTTTCGATATACCAGGGTGGCCTGCCGGCACTCGTACCCGCGTTGGGTGGCATCGCACTGGGGCTGCTCGCGAGACGGCGCGCGAAGATCGCGCGCGTGCACGGTCGAATCGCGATCGCAGGAATCGTGCTCGGGGTCGCGTGGGTCGTGTTGATTCTGCGAGCCGCCCTGGCGAGCACGGTCGGGCTGTAGCCCGAAACGCCTCAGCAAGCTCGTGTCCATGACAGCCGACGCGACCCTGCGCGGGGCCGCCGAGTGCGTGACCCGAGCCACTCGGGTATCCGAGTCGACGGCGAGCTGTCGCTGCTGCTGGGCGGTTGAAACAAAGCAGCCCCTCGACCGTACGGTCGAGGGGCTGCTTCGGTTGTGCACCCCCTGGGACTCGAACCCAGAACCCACTGATTAAGAGTCAGTTGCTCTGCCGATTGAGCTAGAGGTGCGTTCCGCGGATGCCCCGACATGCGGGGCGAACCGAGGATCAACGTTACCATCCCGATGCGCTTCCTCGCGAATCGAGGCCGCAGTCCGCGTATCCTTGAGGCGTGACCTCCCCCGCCACAGCGCCCGCATGGAGCGCGCCCTTCGACGGTGACCTGTCCGACGATCTCGCCCTGGCCCTGCGCCTCGCCGACGCCGCCGACGCTGTTGCGATGTCCCGCTTCGACGCCGCCGATCTCGACGTGCAGGTGAAGGCGGATGCCTCGCCGGTCACCGAGGCCGATCTCGCGACAGAGCAGGCGATCCGTGGCATCCTTGCGCAGGAGCGCCCTCAGGACGGTGTCTTCGGCGAGGAGTTCGGCGCCTCGGGAACGAGCGCGCGCCAGTGGATCATCGATCCGATCGATGGCACGGCGAACTACCTCAAGGGCATCCCGATGTGGACGACCCTCATCGCCCTCACCATCGACGGCGTGCCGCGTGTCGGCGTCGCGAGCCAGCCCGCGATCGGTCGCCGCTGGTGGGCTGCGAGCGGTGCGGGCGCCTGGACGAACGTCCCGGGTGGCGAGCCGCGCCGCATCCGGGTGTCGAGCATCTCCGAGGTCGCCGAGTCGAGCGTGAGCTTCCAGTCCATCGCGCAGTGGGACGAGGTCGGGCGCGCTGAGGACCTCATCCGTCTGAGCCGTGCCGTCTGGCGCGACCGCGGCTACGGCGATGCGTGGCCGTACATGCTGCTCGCCGAGGGGCGCCTCGAGTTCGTCGCCGAGTTCGGGGTCAAGGAGTACGACGTCGCGGCAGTCGTCCCGATCATCCACGAGGCCGGCGGGCGGTTCACCGACATCGACGGCACCGACAGCATCGGCTCGCTTTCCTCGCTCGCAACCAACGGGCGCCTCCACGACGCCTACCTCTCCCTGCTGAACGACCACGACGAAACGGCACAATGACCTCGGCGCTCCCCCGCACTCTCTCCGTCCTCGCCGCGCTCGGCCTCAGCGCCGCACTCTTCGCCGGGTGCAGCGGCGGAGCGTCGCCGGCACCCACCGGGAGCGCGGACGGCGGCGGAACCCCCACCCCCGCCCCCACCGACGTGCAGCCGAAACCGTCCGCCGATCCCACGGCGACCATCGGTAGCGCAACCTGCGACAGCATCGTCGTCCCGGACATCCACAGCCAGCTCACCTCTCAGGGCTGGAGCTTCAAGCAGACCGACTTCACGGCCGGTGGGGTCACCCTGCCCGGCGGCATCCAGTGCACCTGGGCGGACTACAACGTCGCAGCCGGCGGGAACCTCATGCTCTTCGGCTGGGCGCCGATCACCGAGGCCCAGGCCCGCACGATGAAGGACGGGCTGATCGCCGAAGGCTGGATCGCCGACCAGGCCAGCGGCAACTCCTTCATCACCGAAGACCCGATGCAGGCGCTGAGCGTCGACGACGACGGCTACGGCATGACCTACCAGTTCGGTGACGGCTGGGTGACGGTGGCCGACACGAAGCAGAACCTGCTTCTCATCCAGCGCCCACAGAGCTGAGCGCGCAATGACGAAGGCCGGACCCCCACGGGTCCGGCCTTCGTCATCCTGTCGCGTGACAGTGGCATCGTGGAGCTGGGGGGAATCGAACCCCCGTCCAACGCTGAGATACTGCGTCTTCTCCGGGCGCAGTCTGTAGAGACGTTCTGCTCGGCTCCGACCTTTGTCACAGACACCTAAGTCGACGAGCCCAGTCTCAGAAGAGTCCCGTGTGACGTCGAGACCCCGTCACACAGCAAGATCCCTAGATGACGCCAGGGTCCGTAGCGGGATCGCCTACGGTCTGACGGACTTCAGGCTCGCTTAGGCAGCGAGGGCGAAGTCGTTGCGCTTTGCATCGGCAACTATTGGTTCGCAGAGGTCGTTTACGAGATAACCCTGCATCCTCGGCCCGCTTCCCGCAGCTTCACAGGCGCTGTCGAAACCGATCAGCCCCGGAGGCCACATGGCGAAGTGAGCCACTGTCACGCTGTGGAGTTGTCCTCGGCATCCTCTCGGACCCGAGCATTACAGTCTATCCCATGAGCGAAGTCATCATCACGGTCCGTGGCGAAAGCGAGACCCACATCGCCCCCGAGCGCGCCGTCGCACACGTCACCGCCTCCGCCGACGGTCCCGACCGCGGCGTCGTCGTCGAGCAGATCGCGAGCCTCGCCCAGCCCGTTCGAGCCGACCTGCAGACCCGCAAGGACGCCGGTGGACTCGCAGACTGGGCGAGCCAGCGCGTCTCGGTCTGGTCGGATCGCCCCTGGAACAACGAGGGCCGCCAGCTCGACCTCGTCCATCACGCCTCCGTCGAACTCACCGCGACGTTCACCGACGTGCTGGCGCTCTCCGACTGGCTGAACGCCCTCGGTGCCACCGACGGCTGGCAGGTCGGCGTCGTCGAGTGGCAACTCACCCCCGAGACCCGCGCGAGCGTCGAGCGCGAGGTCGCCATCGCGGCCGTAGCGGTCGCCGTCGAGCGCGCGACCGCCTACGCGACCGCGATCGGCAAGACGACGGTCACACCCGTGCAGATCGCCGACTTGGGGCTCCTCGGCGGCGGCTCGCCCGAACGGCCGGCACCGCGGATGTTCGCGAAGGCCGCGATGATGGATGCCGCGGGCTCCGGCCCCGCCGTCGAGTTCCGCCCCGACGACATCGTGGTCACTGCCGCCGTGGAGGCGCGGTTCGAGGCATCCTGACCGGAGAGGTCAGTCGCCGAGCCGGTTACGGCTGCGCATCGCCCGCTCCGCCTCGCGCTTGTCCTCGCGCTCTCGGATCGTCTGGCGCTTCTCGTACTCGCGCTTGCCCTTCGCGACCGCGATCTCGACCTTCGCTCGCCCGTCGGAGAAGTACAGCTTGAGCGGGATCAGGGTGTAGCCGCCCGCGCTGATCGCGTGCGACAGCTTGATGATCTCCGCCTTGTGCAACAGGAGCTTGCGCGTGCGCTTGGAGGAATGGTTCGTCCAGTGCCCCTGCGAGTACTCGGGGATGTGCACGGCATCCAGGTAAGCCTCGCCGCCGTCGATGTACGCATAGCCGTCGCTGAGGTTCGCGCGGCCCTCACGCAGCGACTTCACCTCCGTGCCGGTGAGCACGAGTCCCGCCTCGTACGACTTCTCGATCGTGTACTCGTGGCGCGCGCGACGGTTGGTCGCGACGACCTTCTCCCCGCGTTCCCTGGGCATGGTGACTCCTCGTTCTGACAGCAGCCTGCCAGCATACCCCAGACGGGCTCAGGCGCGCAGCCACCGGCGGATCGCGAACCCGGCCGACAGTGCGGCCAGCACGAGCCCGATCACGATGATGACGGGGATCACGATCGCGGCATCCTGCATGTTCACCCAGTCGGTGATGAAGCTCACGCGGCCCTTGAGGTACCCCTCCACGCCGAAGTACACCCCGGCGACGATCGCACCGCCCGCGAGGACGGAGCCGATGAACGCGGCGATCACGCCTTCGAGGATGAACGGCGTCTGGATGAAGCGGTTGGATGCCCCGACGAGGCGCATGATGCCGACCTCCCGCCGCCGCGCATACGCCGACAACCGGATCGTCGTCGAGATGAGCAGCGCCGCGGCGATGAGCATGAGACCCGCGATACCGACCGCGATGTAGGTCGCGACGGTGAGCGCGGAGAAGAGCGGCTCGAGGTACTGCATCTGGTTCTTGACGGCCTCGACGCCCTTCGCACCGGAGAACGCCTCTGTGATGACATCCGACTTCTCGGGGTCGACGAGCCCGACCCAGTACGTGTTGCCGAGCTGCGCGGGCGTCACGTAGTCCTTGTACTCGTCGCCGTAGAGATCGAGGAGGTTCTGGTAGGCCTCGTCGGCAGACTCGAAGCGCACATCCCGCACGATCCCCTGCAGTGCGGGGCTCGCCAGGCGGTCGGCGACGGCGGCCAACTCCTCATCGGTCGCGGCACCGTCGACGCAGGTCGCGACGGTCGAGTCGTCGCGACACATCACGATCGACACCTGCGCGCGATCGACCCAGTAGTCGCGCATCTTGCCGATCTGCATCTGCATGAGCATCGCCGCGCCGACGAACGTCAGCGACACGAACGTCACGAGCACGACGGAGATCACCATCGAGGCGTTACGCCGCAGGCCCGAAAGCGCCTCGGCGAGGATCAGACGCACCCTCACGAGGTCGGCCCCACTTCGTCTTCGTCGGATGCCAGCCCGAGCCGCTCGGCGACGGTCATGTCGTCGAGGTCGAGACCGTCGAGTTGCACCACCGGCGCGTCGATCACGATCGGCCGGGTCTGCGGCTTGGTCTCGCGTGCGGGCGGCTCGGCGGCGGGCGCGGGCGCCTGCGCGGGCTCGGGGCTCGCGTGGTACGGGGAGGCGGCGGGAGCCTCTGCAGGCGCTACCGCCGCGGCGGGCGCCGCGGGCGCTCCCGTCGGCACCGAGGCATCCTCGGCAGGGACGGGCTCGACCGAGGAGGTGGCGATCTCGCGCTGCAGCTCCATCACGGCGCTCAAGGCGGCCGTCGCCGCGACCCCGCGCTCCTGCTGCGGAGCGAGGCTCGGAATGGCGGACGTGTCGCCGTAGCCGCCGTGGCGGTCGTCGCGCAGCATGGCTCCCCCGCTCAGCTCGATCACGCGACGCTTCATCTGGTCGACGAAGCCGGCTTCGTGAGTCGCCATGACGACCGTCGTACCGCCTTCGTTGATCCGCGCCAGCAGCCGCATGATGTCGACCGACGTTGCGGGATCGAGGTTCCCCGTGGGTTCGTCGGCGAGGAGGATCTGTGGGCGGTTGACGATCGCGCGGGCGATCGCGACGCGCTGCTGCTCACCGCCGGAGAGCTCGTGCGGCAGTCGCTTCTGCTTTCCGTCGAGGCCGACGAGGGCGAGCGCCTCGGGAACCGCCTGCTGGATGAAGGCCCGCGACGAGCCGATCACCTGCAGCGTGAAGGCGACGTTCTGGAACACCGTCTTGTTCGGCAGCAGCCGGAAGTCCTGGAACACCGACCCGATGTGGCGCCGGAAATACGGCACCTTGCGGGTGGAGAGCGTCGCGAGGTCGCGGCCGAGCACGACGACGCGGCCGTCGCTCGGCGTGTCTTCACGCAGGATCAGCCGCAGACACGAGGACTTCCCCGAGCCCGACGCGCCCACGAGGAAGACGAACTCCCCGCGCTGGACCTCGAAATCGACGTCGTTCAGCGCCGGCTTGTTCGTCCCGCGGTATTTCTTGGTGACGTGCTCGAACCGGATCATGACCCGTCGAGCCTAAGCGCGCGCCCGGAGGATGCCAGGCGCGACACCCCGCGCGCGCGAGGTCGACTCAGTCGTCGTCGTCCTTGCGCTTGCGCCAGCGGATGCCGGCGGCGATGAGGCCGTCGAGGTCGCCGTCGAAGACGACCGCGGGGTTCCCGACCTCGTAGCCGGTGCGGAGGTCCTTCACGAGCTGCTGACCGTAGAGGAAGTACGAGCGCATCTGGTCGCCCCAGCTGGCGGTGATGGTGCCGGCGAGTTCCTTCTTCTTCGCCGCCTCCTCCTCGCGCTTGAGGAGCAGCAGGCGCGTCTGCAGGACGCGCATCGCGGCGGCACGGTTCTGGATCTGGCTCTTCTCGTTCTGCATCGAGACGACGAGACCCGTCGGAAGGTGGGTGATGCGCACGGCCGAGTCGGTCGTGTTGACCGACTGACCGCCGGGGCCGGAGGAGCGGAAGACGTCGACGCGGATGTCGCCTTCGGGCACGTCGACCTCGACGGCCTCTTCGAGGGCCGGGATCACTTCGACGGCCGCGAACGACGTCTGGCGCTTGTCGGCACCGCCGAACGGGCTGATGCGCGCGAGACGGTGCGTGCCCGCCTCGACGGAGAGGGTGCCGTAGGCGTACGGGGCATCCACTTCGAACGTCGCCGACTTGATGCCGGCGCCTTCCGCGTAGGACGTGTCCATCACCTTGACGGAGTACTTGTGCCGCTCGGCCCAGCGCAGGTACATGCGCAGCAGCATCTCGGCGAAGTCGGTGGCGTCGTCGCCGCCCGCGCCGGATCGGATCGTGACGACGGCGGGGCGGTCGTCGTACTCGCCGTCGAGGAGCGTCTGCACCTCGAGCTGGCCGATGACGTCCTGCAGGTCGGCGATCTCGCGGCGCGCTTCGGCGGCGGTGTCCTCGTCGTCCATCTCGTGGGCGAGCTCCACGAGCACGTCGAGGTCGTCGAGGCGCTGCTCGACGTCGGTGACGCGCTTGAGGTCGGCCTGGCGGTGGCTGAGCGCGCTCGTGACCTTCTGCGCCTTCTCGACGTCGTCCCAGAGGTCGGGCGCGCCGGCCTCTTCGGAGAGCCGCTCGATCTCGGCGCGGAGCGCGACGACGTCGACCACTGCGGCGATGTCGGAGAACGTGGAGCGCAGGGCCTGGATGTCGGCGGAGGGATCGAAATCAAGCATGACACTCCAGACTAACGTGGATGGGGTGACGGATGCCTCCACCCCCGAACCCATCGGCGGCATGCTGTGGAAGCTCGCACCCGTGATCTACGGCCCGACCGTCCTGTTCGCCCTCGGCGAGGGCGCCGTGATCCCCCTCCTCCCGGTCTTCGCCTCGCGCCTCGGCGCCGACGTGCCGACGGCCGCCCTCGTCGCGGCGGCGCTCGTCGTGGGGCAGCTGTGCGGCAACATCCCCGCCGGGTGGGCCGTCGCGCGGGTCGGGGAGCGTGTGACGATGGCGATCGGCGGCGTCATCGCGATGCTCGGCGTCGCGGGGCTCGCCCTCTCCCCCAACCTGGGCGTGCTCACGGCATCCGTCTTCGTCATCGGGTTCTGCGCGGCCGTCTTCGGACTCGCCCGGCACTCGTTCATGACGACGCGTGTGCCGCTGTCGTTCCGCGCTCGGGCGCTGTCGCTGCTCGGCGGAACCTTCCGTCTCGGCATGTTCGTCGGGCCGTTCATCGCGGCCGCGCTGATCGCCGTCTTCGGCGACGGTCACGCGACGGTGTGGTTCTTCGGCGTCTGCCTCGTCGCGACGGTGCTGCTCGTGCTCCTCGGCCCCGATCCCGAGGCACAGACTCCCGCAGCCCGCGTCGCCCGCGTGGAGGGCGATTCGCGCCTCGCCGAAGACACCGGCGAGGCGGTGACGGGTTCGATCCCCACCGCCGAGCGGGTGGGCGTGTTCCGCACGATGTGGCGCTACCGCTCCGTGCTGTCGCGCCTCGGGCTCGCGGCCGCGTCGCTGTCGGCGGTGCGCTCGGCGCGTCAGGTCGTGCTGCCCCTGTGGGGCGTGTCGCTGGGGCTCGACGCGCAGACGATCGTCCTCGTGGTGGGTGTGTCGGGAGCCATCGACTTCGCCCTGTTCTACGCGAGCGGCCAGGTCATGGACCGGTTCGGGCGACTGTGGGCGGCCCTCCCCGCAATGGTCCTCATGGGCGCGGGCTTCCTCGCGCTGTCGTTCACGCACGACACCCTGCAGGCCCCGATGTGGTTCGCCCTGTTCGCCGCGGTCCTCGGCGTCGGGAACGGGCTCTCCAGCGGCATCCTCCTGACCCTCGGCGCCGACGTCGCACCGCAAACCGATCCGGCAGCATTCCTCGGGTCGTGGCGGACGTTGACGGATGCCGGGGGTGCCACCGCTCCCCTGCTCGTCTCCGCCCTCGCGGCGACGTTCTCGCTGTCGCTCGCGACCGGCGCGATGGGCGTCATCGGGCTGCTGGGTGCTGCGGCGTTCGCTCGCTGGGTGCCGCGGTTCGTGCCCCGGCGGCGCTGAGGCGTGGGCGGGGCCTTCGGGTCGCTCGGTCGCGTGCCGGATGTCGTGCGCCGGGCTCCTGCTCGCGCGCTCGCGATCAGGTGATGTCGATGGGCTGGCGCGCCTCGGCGTAGCCGAACGCGTTCTGCTCGACGGGTTCGTCTCGATCACGGCGGAGCAGCTGGGTAGGGCACCACCCCGTGATCGCACCGATGAGAAGGAAAGCGGAGCAGATCCCGGCGGGGATCGCGCACCACAGCTGGCCGACGCTCAGCGCGAACGACCCGGCGATCACTGCGGCGACGACGCGGAAGACACGGTCGGCGGGGGTGGTCGCGCACGAACGGAACACGCGGCGCTCAGGCCTCCTGCGCGGCGATCTGCGCGCGGACCTCGTCCATGTCCAGGCCACGGACGGCGTCGATCACCTGCTCGAGCTGCGGCGCTGCGAGGGCTCCCGGCTGGGAGAAGACGAGCACGTTCTCACGGAACGCCATGAGCGTCGGGATGGAGGTGATCCGGAAGCCGGCGGCGAGTTCCTGCTGCGCTTCGGTGTCGATCTTGCCGAACACGACGTCGGGGTGGGTGGTCGACGCGGTCTCGAAGACGGGGCCGAATGCGCGGCACGGGCCGCACCACGCCGCCCAGAAGTCGAGCAGCACGATGTCGTTGCCCGTAATGGTGGTCTCGAGGTTGTCGAGGGTGATCTCTCGGGTAGCCATGCAGTCAGCATACCCCCATGGGTATCGACGCGACCGTCGAGGGCCTGCCCAGATCCCGGTCGGGCCGCCTCAGCGCAGCGCCGTCCGGCTCGTCGCGGTCGCCTCCAGAGTGAAGCCGTCCGGCACGAACAGCGTCAGGACGGGCGGGCGCCACCGGGTCTGCACCGTGACGCGCGCGGAGAGGCCGTCGGGCGTCCCGGCGGACACGAGCGTCGCCGTTCCGAGTTCGCCGAGCAGCGCGGATGCCTGATCGTGCACGCCCTGGTCGGTGAGGACGGCGGTCGCGCCGTCGGGGCCGACGGACACGGTGAACCCGTCGGCACCGGCGAGCGCAGCGGCATCCGCGGCGGCATCCGCGCGCTTGTGGGCGAGGTACAGACTCGTCGCGTCGACGCAGACGAGGACGAGGAGGATCGCGATGAACGCGTAGCCGAGGGTGAGCAGCAGCACCGAGCCCTCGTCGTCGCGCTGATCGCGTTCGGGGTGATCCGCTGGCCTCACGGCGTGATCCCCCACAGGCGCGACACCTTCTGCACGGAGGTCGACTCGACCGGGACCCGTGCGATCTTCTCGAGCCCGAGGATCGCCGGCACCAACGGCAGCGTCGCCTCGGCTCGCACCGTGACGGTGAGGATCGCGCCTGCGGCCGGGCAGGTCGTCGTGGTGTGGGCGCAGTCGACGGTCACAGCTACGGTGGCGGGATCGAGGCCGTACTCCGCGACGATCGCATCACGCACCCGATCGGCACGGGCATCCGCCGTCACGACATCGGGAGACGTCGCGATCGTCCGCGCGAGTTGACGCGCGCCCGTCTCGACCCCGAGCGCCTGCCCCTGGATCGCACCGAGGGCGACGATGAGGTAGACGATCGGCGTCAGGAGCAGCAGCCCCACGAGGATGAATTCGAGCGGCGCGGAGCCCTCGTCTGCGGGCATCCCCTCATCGCGGGGCCACTCAGTCGAAGCTCTCGCGCGGAGCATGCGCGGTCACCTCCAGTGCGCCGGGGATGCCGATGAACCCGACGAGTGGCAAGGTGGCCGTCACGGTGACCTGCACCTGCGGGCCGGCGGCTCCGTCGGTCGGGGTGGCGACAGCGGTGGCGCCGAACCCGTCGCCGACGGCCGCACCGACCAGCTGCTCGGCCCGGCTCGCACCGTCGCCGGGAGCCATGTCGGCGAGCGCTCCGTAGTAGGCGCCCTCGACCGCGGCGTCGTGGACGACGTTCCGGACGTAGACCGCGATCGCCAACTGCACGACCGCGAGTGTGAGCAGCGTCAGCAGCGTGCCGACGAGGACGAACTCGACCGGCGCGGAGCCGGTGTCGTCGTCTCGGAGCGTCCGCACGGTGACGACCGCGGGCTCAGAAGCCCGAGACGCGGCTGATCGCCTGGTTGAACAGGTCGGCGAGCGCGGGGCCCGCGACGGCCCAGATCGCGATCACGAGCCCTGCCGTCATCAGCGTCACGAGCACCCACCCGGGAACGTCGCCACGTTCGTCCTCGCGGAGTTCCCGCACGTTCTCACGCATGAAATCGAACATGGCGCCAGTGTCGTCAATCCCCGCCACCTGCGCGCGAGTTTTCCACAGCCTCAGCCGAGGCCGAGCTTCAGCAGGACGATGCCGGGGAACACCGCGAAGACCACCGACAAGGGCAAGATCATGAAGACGAGCGGGAGAAGCATCAAGATCTCCTTGCGCCCGGCGGCTTCGATCAGCGCCCGCTTGGCCTCCTCACGGGCATCGACCGCCTGTTCCTGCAAGACGAGGGCAAGCGGAGCTCCCCGATCGATCGCCGCTACGAGGTGCTCGACGGCACGGGAGAGCGCCGGCACCTCGCACGTCTTCGCCACGCTGAGCAGCGCGTCCGCGAGGCTCGACCCCGTGCCACTCGCGAGCACTGCTCCGCGGAGCTCCTCCGTGAGCACACCGGTGCCGACATCCCCCACGCGTCGCAGCGCATCGCGCAGCCCCTCCCCTGCGGCCAGGCACAGCGCGAGGAACTCGAGCACGGTGGGGAGCTCCTCCTCGATCCGCGCGACCCGCCGTTTCGCAGCCCGGGTGAGTTGCTGCTCGTACACGACGGCGGCGACCACGGCACCGAGTGGCGGGAGCAGAGCCGCGATGACTCCGCCGCGACCGGCGAGAGTGGATGCCACGGCGAGCGCACCGCCTGCGAAGAGCCCTCCGACCGCCCAGCCGAGCTGCACGGCACGGAAGGCGACGACGTCGGGCGCCCGCCCCGCTTGGCGCAGGCGCTGGGCGAGGGCATCCCCACCGCCCCAGCCCGCGGCGACGCGATCGCGTATCGATCGCCAATCGGCGACCGCCGGGACGGGCTGCAGTGGCGTGAGTCCCGCCGGATCGGCGATGTCGCGCACATACGGTGAGATCCGGCGAATGAGGCTCGGCGCCGCCCAGCGCGGCACGCGACGAGCGATCAGCAGAAGACCACAGGCGAGGGCCACGCCGAGGATGATCGCGGACGACAGCAGCGAGAGGTCGCTCATCCGAACCACCGCTGCGGTTCGGGAAGCCGGCCGAGCCGCATCGTGAGGCGATACGCGAACACCGACACGACCGCCCCCGCCAGTACCAGAGCGACTCCTGTGCCCGTCGCATATGCGGCCGCACCCTCGGGGCGCAGCGCGAGCAGCAACAGCACGATCCAGGGGGCGACGACCCCGACGACTGCGGCGCCGCGCACCCACGACTGGCGCGCCTCGACTTCGGCACGCAGCGTGGCATCCGCACGCACCGACGCCGACAGGGCGCGCAGCACGTTGGTGAGCTCCGTCCCGCCGACGTGGCGGGCCATGCGGAGCGTCTCGATGATGCGATCGGCGACGGGGTCCGCGAGGGTGGCCTTCAGGCGCAGCGCGCTGGAATCGAAGTGCCCAGAGGCCGCGACGTCCTGCGCGAACCCCTCGAACGCGGCCCGGAGCGCCGGGGGTCCGCTGATCGCGAGGGCCGACACGGCATCCGGGAGCGACATGCTGGCCCGGACGGCCGACACGAGCAGGTCGCAGACGTCGGCCCACAGCGCGCGGCGGGAGCGACGAAGGCGTCGGCCGCGTGCGCGCAGCCAGGAGAACGGGGCGACCGCGCCCGCGACGGCGGCGACGAGGGCGACGGCGGGCAGTGCGGTCACGAGCCACGCCGCGGCCGCGCACACGCAGCCGACAACCGCGGCGACGACGGCAGGCCGTCCGGCGGGCACATGGGCGAAGCCCGCCTCCTGCAGAAGACGAGAGACGCGCCCATCCGCACCGGGGCGCTCCGCGCGGCCGCGCACGGGCCAGAGCCACGGCGACAGCATGAGCAGGAGGCCCGCAGCGAGCACCGCACCCCAGACGACGGTCACGACGCCTCCCGCGCCGACGCGGCATCCGAAGCACGGTACACGACCCGTGTCTCCACATCTCCGCCCACGAGGCGCCCGGTCGTCTCGACGACCTCTTCGACGGAGCGGTGTCCGTCGGCGTCGCGGCGACAGTGGACGACGAGGTCCACGCCGGTCGCGATCGCCGGACCGACGAACCCTGCGTCGATGTTCTGGCCCGCGAGCAGCGGCAGCGCCGCGAGGCGGCGCAGAGCATCGGATGCCGAGTTGGCGTGCAGCGTCGCGGCGCCGGGCACCCCGGTGTTGAGCGCCAGGAGCAGATCGAGGGCTTCGGCATCCCGCACCTCGCCGACGACGAGGCGATCGGGTCGCATGCGCAGCGCCTCTTTGACGAGGCGTCGGAGGCTCACCGCGCCGGTCCCCTCGAGGCTCGGTTGTCGCCCTTGGAGCGCCACCGAATCCGGTGCGGAGACGGCCAGTTCGAACGTCTCCTCGACCGTCACGATCCGGTGCTCCGGCGGGCACGCGCCGATGAGTGCCGCGAGCAGGGTCGTCTTGCCCGCGTGCGTCGCGCCGGACACGAGGATGCTGCGCCCGTCGGCCATCGCATGTCGGAGGAGCGCCGAGAGCCGTTCGGGCATGGCGCCCGCGGCGACGAGGTCGCGCAGGGTTCGACGCGCCGTGAGGAACTTCCGGATGTTCACGGCGTAGTGCGTGCGCGTGACGAACCCTAGCTTGTTGCATCTATCGCAATAGGCCACGGATTGAATCTGTGGCCTATTCAGATCACGCGGGATGTTGGTCGGTGGGGTGATACCAGGCTAGCCGGTGGTGAAGATGCACGTGATTGACTCTTGTTGCATCTGTTCTTACAGTGATAGATCAAATGCAACCCTTTCTTGCCTTCAGTGAACTGCTTCAGGCGCTCGCGCCTGGAGCGTCCGTGAACGTGTTGCGGCTTGAAGAAACGGTGTTCCAGTCGATGCTCGGTTCTTGGGCGCATCAGCAGATGAGCCGCGGGCTGAGCCCGGATACGATCGACGGCCGGGATGGTGCGATCCGACGCTTCACTGACTTCACCGAGCGATACCCCTGGCAGTGGCAAGCGTCCGACGTCGATGAATACTCGTCGCACCTGCGCGTGCTGGGAAGGCAACGCTCAACGATCCGACAACTGCACGGCACGCTCAGCTTGTTCTGTGATTACCTGATCAGTTCCGAGTATGACTGGGTGGAATTGTGCGAAGGGCACTTCGGTGACGTGCCTTCGCAGGTCTGCCTTCCGTGGAACACGACGAAGCACGTCGCAGACTACGAGGGGAAGCCGAGCAATAGGTCGATGACATACGACGAGATCGAGCGCTTCTTCCAGGTCGCGGATTCTCGCGTGGAGGTGACGGCCCGTTCCGGCAAGAAGGGCGCGTTGGCCGCGCTCCGCGATGCTCAGATGTTCAAGACCGCGTACGCGTTTGGGCTGCGCCGAGCAGAACTGCGAGGCCTGGACGATCATGATCTTCACTACAACTCTCGCGTGCCGAAGTGGGGCCGATTTGCCGCCCTTCACGTTCGGTTTGCGAAGGCGAGCCGCGGTGGTCCATCGCGGCGCCGCACCGTCCTGCTCGTACCGCACATGGAGTGGTGGGTTGAGGGCATGGAGCAGTGGATGGACGAGGGCCGCGGCCTGTTCGGCGCGAGTGTGCCTGCGCTGTGGCCGACCGAACGAGACACCCGGGTGTCGTTGCCCTACATGGATCGACGGTTCGCCGCCTTGCGGCAGGAAGCCGGTCTGGATCCGGCTCTGAAACTGCATTGCCTACGGCACTCGTACGTGACGCATCTCATCGAGCATGGATACCTCGACAGGTTCGTGCAAGAACAGGTTGGGCACCTGGTCGCGTCGTCAACCGCGATCTACACCTCGGTGAGTGGCGACTTCAAGAACCAGATACTCAGTGACGCGCTTCGGCGTTTCAGCACTCTCGAGGAGTCAGGATGACACGGGTCGAGACAACTTGGAATCTACGTCGGGTGATGGCGGATCATCAGCTTTACAAGACCACAGAGCTGATTCCGCTGCTCGAGCAGTACGGCGTTCACTTGTCCCGCGAGCAGGTTTTCCGACTCGTGACGCAGAAGCCCGAACGAGCGAGCATGCAAGTCATCGGGGCCGTCTGTGCCGCGCTGGGCTGCACACCCTCTGACCTCATCGAGGTACGCGTCGTCGAGGAGAAGACGGCGGTCGTCGAGCAGACCCGCGGGTCCATCGGCGACCTGCGACCCAAACCCGCTCGGATCAGTCGACCGGGCCCACGTCCCGCCCCGTAAGTGGCCGCCCATATCGGCGAGAACCATGTCCGCGTCCTCGCTGACATCGTCCGCGCCTTCCATAAAATGGCGCCCTCCATTCCGACGGCGGTTGTCGTCGCGGCCACTCTGCACGTCGTCTCGGACAACAAGGCACGGACCAGGGTCGTCCGCCAACTGCGAGGAACCCCTGAACTACTCGTATCGGGCGACTCCCGCGCACTGCCCGCCGTGAACCGTCTCATTCGTCATCTGCGGAGCGAGGGATGGACGGAGGTCGAAATCCCGCGATGCTCCGACTGCGATCGGGCAGTGCAGATACCCCACCGCAACGGACGCGGCGGACACCGCTGCAGCGCCTGCAACCGGAGAACGGCAAGCCCACCCTGCACACACTGCGGTCGGCTGAGGCCGAGCGGGTACCGGATACTCGACGGGCAACCCTACTGCACACTCTGCTGGAGGAAGGACCCACGTAGCTTCGTAGAGTGCGGACAGTGCGGCGCGACCCGCGCGCCCGCACGACGCCGCGACGGACTCATCCTGTGCGAGCGGTGTTACAAACCTCCTCCCCTCCTCTGCTCGCTGTGCGACCGGGTGCGCACGGCGGCCGTCAACCGAGATGGCACGGTGGTGTGCGAAGGCTGCTACTCCGGCCTCCGACAACGCCCCCGCCCCTGCACGCTGTGTGATCAGCTGCGGGTATGCCCGTACCTGAGTGAGGTGGGGCCGATCTGCGCCGTCTGCGCAGACGACCCCACCCTGGGTCGCTGCGTGGACTGTGGAGCCATGGATCGGCGGCTGACCGGCTGGCGCTGCTACGCCTGTGTGCTACCCGGCATGGTGCGCGCCGTGATCAGCAACCATGACGGCAACCCCCATCCGGCGCTCCTACCTCTCGAGAACTTCCTGCTGCGAGATCCTGCCCGCGCGGACACGATCGCCCAGTGGATCAGACGGTCCCCGATGGTGAAAGTCATCCGGCAGATGGCTGGTGGTGAGTTTCCGATCAGCCTGCGGGCCGTCGCTGGCCTGCGGATGACCGGAGCCACTGGCTACCTCGCCGCACTCCTGATGGAATCCGGTGTGCTTCCGACCGAGAACTTCGACCGCATCCGTCTCGAGGTCTGGGAAGAAGCACAGTTCGCAGCGATTGAGCACGCTGAGCATCGCCGGATCCTGCAGCGATACGCAGCATGGGTCGTGAACCCGAGCTTCTCCGACGAGGGACACCTGTCGGGCGTCGATGAGAGTCTCCGTCTTAGGCGTGCTCGCGCTCACCTCACGACCGTCATGGACCTGCTGAACCACATCGGTGAGCTCGGGATGACGCTGGACACGTTCCCACAGCGCGCATTCGACGAATGGGTTGCCATCCGTGGCCGTCGCGGAAGAGATGCCACCCGGTTCATGCGGTGGGCGCGCGTGCAACGCCTCACCCGGCTGCGCAGCGTGTACGAGCAGAGCGGGACAGCCGCCCCCTCGTTCTCCGAGGACGACCGGTGGGCGTGGGTGAAGTACCTCCTCATCACGGAAGAGCTCGCGCTGAGCTGGCGGGTCGGCGGGCTGATCTCCGTGGTGTACGGGACGCTCGCCACCCGGATCGTGTCACTGCGCCGTGACGCCGTTCACGTCACTCCGCACGATGTGCGGCTCAGCCTCGGCAGTGAACCCGTGATCCTCCCCACCGCGATGGGCGAACTCGTCAAACGCCTGCTGGACACCCGCCCCGCTGTCCCCTCCGCGACCGAGACCTGGCTGTTCCCCGGCCACCGACCCGGTCGCCACCTCACCGCAACCGCTCTGAAAGCCCCGCTCGCCAAACGTGGGATACACCTCGCGGGCGCACGGGCGGTCGCTCTCATGACTCTGTCCCGCGACGTCCCCGCCCCCGTATTGGCCGACCTACTCGGCATCTCGATCGAAGCAGCAACCCGGTGGGGGAAACTCTCCGGGCACGACTGGGCCGACTACCCTCGCCTTCGCCACACCGACTTCTCTGCTTCACATGACGGGGACTAGCTCCGGCTCACTCCACCGACCACCGGCTCCGCGCTCACGCGAGAGCTCCGCGAAGGGCCTCTCCGACAGGCCTGCGGGACGCGGCGACACGGTAGACGATGCCGAGACCGTGTGGCACCCGCCACTGCTCCGGGCTGAGCGCACCGACGAGCAACTCGAGAAGCTCGCCGACGCTGACGCTCAAGCCAACCGGCCACGTCAGCAACCCGACCAACCCGCGTGAGACCCGCTGCAACACCCCGACAGCAACCGCGTGCGCAACGCGCTGGATGAGCGATGTCCGCTAGGCAGTCGCGATGGCTCGCCGCCATGCGACGTGCGGGCTGAGGCGTTCCTCGTCCTCGATGGTGCTGTCGTGGTTGGTG
>Ga0209922_100706_pt1 | contig 38463 bp, 30 predicted proteins | sample ThiBiot_500_biof_FD_183946 | JGI IMG/M metagenome (GOLD analysis project Ga0209922, IMG submission 183946) | Wastewater bioreactor microbial communities from Cape Town, South Africa - Thiocy_expt_500_biof (SPAdes) | ecosystem: Engineered > Bioreactor > Thiocyanate-remediating > Anaerobic-Aerobic ... | reverse complement strand
TGGGATTCGGGCACGGCACATCGGATGTCCTGTGGACGCCCGATGAGGGGACGCGACTCGCCTCCTGAGCGTGTCGAACTCGTGCCCGCGTGCACGAGCACCCCTCCGGCTTTGCTAGTATGGACGGGTTGCCCGCTCGCGGGTGACTGATCCTCGGTAGCTCAATTGGCAGAGCAGCCGGCTGTTAACCGGCAGGTTCTTGGTTCGAGTCCAAGCCGGGGAGCGAATGGCCCCAGACTCCACTCTGGGGCCGTTCTTCGTTCTCGGGCGGAAGCGTCCGTCGGCTCAGCCCTCGAGGTCGTCGATGCCGGGCGTCCAGGATGCCCCGGGGCGGCCCCAGCCTCGTTTCCGTGTGATCTTCTGCACTGTCTTCCAGTCGCCGTCATCGAGGCGATCGACATACAGGATGCCGTCGAGGTGGTCGAACTCGTGCTGCATGATGCGGGCGCGCCAGCCGTCGACCTCGATGCGCACGGGCGCACCCTCGAGGTCGATGCCCGTGACGATGACCCGGTCGGATCGGCGTAGCGGGAACCGCTCGCCGGGGAACGACAGACACCCCTCCGACTCCTCATCGGGGTCCGGCGCGCCGGGAACGAGCGGCACCATCCACAGCTGCGGGTTGAGGATGACGCCGCGCCAGGGGGCGCCGTCGTCGTCCTGGTAGGTATAGGTGTAGATGCGGAGCCCCACGCCGACCTGCGGCGCGGCGAGCCCTACGCCGGGCGCGGCATCCATCGTCTCGAACATGTCCTCGACGAGCTGACGGATCTCGTCGGTGATCTCGCCGACGGGAGCAGCGGGGGCGTGCAGGACGGGATCGCCCATGATGCGAATCGGTAGAACAGCCACGTCCTGAGCCTACCGAGCGCCCGAGCCGGTTAGTGTCGAAGGGTGTACGCCCTCGCCCCGGACCTCGGAGATGTGACCGACCAGCTCGTCGGCGTGTTCAAGGACCCGGGCATCCTCATCGGCATCCCGCTCGCCCTCCTGGGTGCGGTGTTCATGTCGTTCGGCGCGCAGTATCAGCACCGCGGCGTGCAGAAGGTCGAGCGCCTCACCCAGACCGACGGTGCGGCGGGTCTCACGGGCGGGCAGATGTGGAACCTGCTCCGGCGCCCCTCCTGGGTCGCCGGCACCACGATGCTCGGCCTCGCCATCGTCTGCCAGCTGGCGGCGCTCTCGTTCGCCCCGCTCATCCTGGTCCAGCCGCTCGGCGCGGTGTCGCTCGTGCTGACGACACTGCTGAACGCCCGCATCAGCGGCCACAAGCCCACGGGCCGATCGCTCACCGCGATCACCCTCTGCATCGCGGGCATCTTCATCTTCGTGACGATCGCGGCGGTCTACGCGACCGAGACGCCGATCAGCGACGGACAGATCGTCACAATCCTGCTCATCCTGCTGGTCATCGCGGCGGGCCTCACAGCGCTCTGGCTGCGGCAGCGCAGCAAGGTCGGGCCTCTCTTCTACATCGTCGCCGCGGGCATCATGTACGGCTTCGTAGCCACCCTCGCGAAGGTCGTGCTCAGCCGCATCCGTTCGGGCGATTTCGACTGGCTGACGGTCATCTGCATCGTCGCGCTCATCGCGGGTACCGGCATCGGGGCCTACTTCGTGCAGACGGCGTACGCCTCCGGCCCGCCCGACCTCGTCATCGCCGGACTCACCGTGATCGACCCGATCGTCGCCGTCCTCATCGGGCTCATCGTGCTGCGCGAGGCCGAGCATGCACCGTGGGGAGCGTACGCCGGCTTCGCAGCCGCAGGCGCACTCGCGGTGACCGGCGTGTTCATGCTCGCGCGCTTCCACCCGCAAGTGGTCAGCGACAGTCGCGAACTGCCGATCGTGCGGGGGAGCTCCGGGCACGACGGCGAGCCGCGCACCCGCGACGAGAAGTTCACCGATGCCGTCGCGAAGGTCTGGCCCGACCCGCCGGTGCGCGATCGGGATCCGCGCGGCCCCCGCTAAACTCTCCCTGCCGGGACATCCGGTGCGGGGCGGTGGCCAAGCTGGTTAAGGCAGCGGGCTCATAACCCGACGATTCGTGGGTTCAAGTCCCACCCGCCCTACGTCGCCCGGGAATCACACGCTTGTGATTTCCCGCGCGGATCGGTCATAATGGCCTCACAACTGCACAGCACGTCACGGATGATCCGTTCAGGTCGTAGGGGAAGACGCACCTGAAGAAACGGAGAAGCCGATGGCGACATCACAGGCGCGCGGAGTCATCTACATCCACTCCGCGCCACGAGCGTTGTGCCCCCACCTCGAGTGGGCGGTCGGGCGCGCCCTCGGGCGCGCCGTCAACTTCGACTGGACGGACCAGCCGGTACTCGACGGCAGCCGCCGCGCGGAGTTCTACTGGGAGGGTCCCGCCGGAACCGGCGCGGCACTTGCCACCGCGATCCGCGGGTGGGAGCACCTGCGGTTCGAAGTGAGCGAAGATCCCACTCCGCGCAGCGACGGCGGCCGGTGGATGCACACACCGGGCCTCGGCATCCACTTCGCCCAGACCGACACCGCCGGAAACGTCGTGATCGGTGAGGACCGCATCCGCTACGCGATGGACATCGCGGCCGGCGACGTGTTCGAACTGCAGCGCGAACTGCAGGTCGCGCTCGGCGCCGCATGGGACGAGGAGCTCGAGCCCTTCCGGCACGCGAGCGACGACGCACCCGTCGTGTGGCTGCACAAGGTGGGCTGACCACCTGGAGACCTCAGACGGGTCGAGGCGCCAGTACCGGCTTCGGACGGCTTCCCGGAGACCGAGACCGCGCATCCCCGTCTGACACGCAAGACGCCCCCGAGTCCTTCCGGACCGGGGGCGTCTTGCGTGAGGAGCGGGTCAGACCGACGCGAACGCGGCGACGGCGTTGTGTCCGCCGAAGCCGAACGAGTTGCTGATCGCCAGCTGGTCGCCGGAGCCGAGGTCCTGCGGCTCGACCGACAGGCGGAACGGCACCGCCGGGTCGGGCTCGGTCATGTTGATGGTCGGGGGAGCGACGCGATCGCGAAGGGCCAGCACCGTGAAGATCGCTTCGAGCGCACCCGTGCCACCGAGGAGATGTCCCGTGGATGCCTTGGTGCCCGACACCGGGATCTCCCTCACCCGATCGCCGAACACGCTGTGCAGCGCCGTGTACTCGTTCGGGTCGCCGACGGGCGTGGAGGTCAGGTGGGCGTTGACGTGCGTGACGTCCTCAGGCGAGGCGCCGGCCATGTCGAGGGCCGCCCGGACGGCACGGGCCGCGCCCGTCCCCTCCGGGTCGTTCGCCGTGATGTGGTACGAGTCCGCCGTGACGCCGCCGCCGACGACGGCCGCATAGATCTTCGCGCCGCGCGCTTTCGCGTGCTCCTCGGTCTCGAGGATGAGGACGCCCGCACCTTCGCCCATGACGAACCCGTCACGGTCGATCGCACCGGGGCGCGACGCCGTCTCGGGGGAGTCGTTGCGGCGCGACAGCGCCTGCATGGAGGAGAAGGAGGCCAGCGTGACCGGGTGGATCACCGATTCGGTGCCGCCGGCGATCACGACATCCGCGAGGCCGTCGCGCAGGTGCTCGATCGCGTTGACGATCGACTCCGTGCTCGACGCGCACGCGCTGGCGACGGTGCGCGCGTAGGCCCGGGCGCCGAAGTGCAGCGACAGGTTGCCCGCCGCGGCGTTCGGCATGAGCATGGGGACCGTCATCGGGAGGACCCGTCGGGGCCCCTTCTCCCGCAGGGTGTCCCAGGCATCCAGCAGCGTCCAGAGGCCGCCGATACCGGTGGCGAAGTCGACGCCGAGACGTTCGGGGTCGACGTCGGGGCTTCCCGCATCGGCCCAGGCCTCGAGCGCGGCCACAAGCGCGAACTGCGACGACGGGTCGAGCCGCTTCGCAACCGGGCGCTCGAGCACCGTGTCGGGGCGCACCGCCGCTTGCGCGGCGAACGTGACCGGCAGGTTGTACTGCTCGACCCAGTCGTACTCGAGCGTGCGGGTGCCGGAGGCGCCCGCCAGCAGGGCATCCCAGCTCTCGGGCGCGGTGCCGCCGATGGGCGACGAGGCGCCGATGCCGGTGACGACGATTCGGGAGTTGCTCATGTGTGTCCTCGCGTGCTCCGGTGGGGGCGCGAACCCCCACCGGTCAGCAGATGTCAGGCCTGGTTGGACGTGATGAAGGTGACGGCGTCGCCGACCGTCTTGAGGTTCTTGACCTCTTCGTCGGGGATCGTGACGCCGAACTTCTCCTCGGCGTTGACGACGATCGTCATCATCGAGATCGAGTCGATGTCGAGGTCGTCGGTGAACGACTTCTCGAGCGCGACCTCGTCGGCCGAGATGCCCGTCTCGTCGGTGATGAGTTCGGCGAGCCCGGCGAGGACCTCGTCGTTGCTGAATGCCATGGGATTCTCCTTGTTTTCTCGGGGTTGTTCGCGGGCGGTCTGCGACCTGCCCGGGTCTGGTTCAGTTTATGAGGGTGCCCCCGCTGACGCGGGACGACTCAGGGGAGGACGACGACCTGCGCGCCGAAGACGAGACCCGCGCCGAAGCCGATCTGGAGGGCGAGCCCGCCGCTGAGCTCGGGGTGCTCCTCGAGGAGGCGGTGGGTCGCGAGCGGGATCGAGGCGGCGGACGTGTTCCCTGTCGTCTCGATGTCGCGTCCGATGACGACGGTGTCGGGCAGCTTCAGCTGCTTGGCGAACTCGTCGATGATGCGCATGTTCGCCTGGTGGGGCACGAAGGCGGCGAGGTCGGATGCCTCGATGCCGGCGGCCTCGAGGGCCTGGCGGGCGACCTTCACCATCTCCCACACGGCCCAGCGGAACACCGTGGGGCCCTCCTGACGGAGCGTCGGCCACGGCGCGAGCCCGTCGCGGAACTCGACGAGCGTGTGGTTCATGCCGACGGCATCCGCCTTCGAGCCGTCGGAGCCCCACACGGTCGGTCCGATGCCGGCGTACTCGCTCGGTCCGACGACCGCGGCACCGGCCCCGTCGCCGAGGAGGAACGAGATGGAGCGATCGGTCGGGTCGACGACGTCGCTGAGCTTCTCCGCGCCGACGACGACGGCGTAGTGCGCCGCTCCCGCACGGATCAGGGCGTCGGCCTGGGCGATCCCGTACGCGAAGCCCGCGCATGCGGCGTTCACGTCGTACGCGGCGGCGGGGTTCGCTCCCACGCGATCCGCCACGATCGCCGAGACCGAGGGCGTCTGCTTCGGGTTCGAGATCGTCGCGACGATGACGGCGTCGATGAGCTCGGGAGCGATGCCGGAGCGCTCGATCGCCTCTGCGGCGGCAGCCGACGCGAGGTCGATCGCGTCCGTGTCCGCATCGGCACGGGTGCGCGTCACGATTCCGGTGCGCTGGCGGATCCACTCGTCGCTCGAGTCGATGGGGCCCACGAGGTCGTCGTTCGGCACCGCGTTCTCGCCGCGTGCCGCGCCGTAGGCGTAGATGCGCGTGTGCTCCGGTCCGGTGGCCTGGGTGATCGCGATCGTCACTCGCCGTCTCCTGTCAGCAGGGCGGCCGCAGCCGCGAGGTCGTCGGGCGTCTTGACCGCCACGGTCGGAACGCCACGCAGTGCGCGCTTCGCGAGGCCCACGAGGGTACCGGCGGGCGCGAGTTCGATGATGCCGGTCACGCCGTGCGCCGCGAAGGACTCCATGCAGAGATCCCATCGCACGGGCGAGGCCACCTGCTCGACGAGCAGGTCGACCGCACGGCGTCCGCTGTCGACGACCGAGCCGTCGCTGTTGGTCCAGAGTGTGACGGCGGGGTCCGACACCGGCACCGCCGCAGCCGCGGTGCGGAGCGTGTCGACGGCGGGAGCCATGTACCGCGTGTGGAACGCTCCGGCGACCTGCAGGGGGATGACCCGCGTCCCCGCGACGGGTGCTTCGGCGAGAGCCGCAAGTGCAGCGAGGGCGCCGGCGGCGACGATCTGGCCGGCCCCGTTGAGATTCGCGGGGGTGAGGTCGAGGTCGGCGAGGCGAGCGAGGACGGCCTCGCTGTCGCCGCCGAGGATCGCCCTCATCCCGGTCTGCTCGACCGCCGCAGCCTCCGCCATCGCCCGGCCACGAATGCCGACGAGGCGCATGCCGTCGCCTTCGGAGAGGACGCCGGATGCCACGAGGGCCGCGATCTCACCGACCGAGTGGCCCGCGACGCCGCCGGGCGCTGCGCCCGCGGCATCCGCCAGCGCGGCAGCGGACACGAGGCTCGCCGCGACGATGAGCGGCTGCGCGATCTGCGTGTCGCGGATGCGGTCGGCATCCCATTCCGTTCCGGCGGCGACGAGGTCGACGCCGCTGGCTTCGCCGAAGCCTTCGAGGCGTTCACGCACGCCGTCGAGTTCGAGCCAGGGCGCGAGGAAGCCGGGCGTTTGGGAACCCTGACCGGGGAACACGGTGATGATCACTGACCTATCCTCCCAAGTTCGTGGCGTCGGTGCTGGTGCTGATGTCACAAGAAACGCGGAATGCTTTGTGCGCGCCCTATAGACACCGTACTCGCGGCCGTCATGAGGGTCGCCGCAGGCCCGCCGTACGACGGCGGGTGACCTCCGTGCCGATGGAGCCGATGATGAGCGCCGTCTGCAGGATGAGTGCTTCGCGCGGCCCCGTGGCATCCCAGCCGATGACATCCGACACGCGCTTCAGGCGATAGCGCACCGTGTTCGGGTGGACGAACAGCTCGCGGGCCGTCGCCTCGAGCGAGCGCCCGTTGTCGAGGTAGCTCCAGAGCGTCGTCACGAGGTCGGACGAGTGGGCCTGCAGGGGGCGGTAGATACGCTCGACGAGGGTCGCCTTGGCGGCGGAGTCGCCCGCGAGGGCCCGCTCGGGCAGAAGGTCGTCGGCCTCCACCGGTCGCGGTGCACCGCGCCACGCGCCTGCGACAGCGAACCCCGCGAGCGCCGCACGCGCGCTCTGCCCCGCGTCGACGAGTGCGGGCACCGCGGGCCCGAGCACGAGGTGACCCGCGCCGAACCCCGGTTCGAGCCGCTTGGCGATCTCGGGGAAGGGGAGCGGTGCGGCGCCGTCATCGGTCGCCGAAGGCTCGGCTCGACCGATCACGAGGACGAGCCGAGAACCCTGCACGCCGATGAGCACGTCGACGCCGAGCTTGCGGGCGAGGCGCCGCAGCTGGTCGACGTCGAACTGCGGGGGAGTCGTTCCCACGAGCACCGCGACCTGGCCGTGTCCGTGCCAGCCGAGGGCGGCGATGCGGCTCGGGAGCTCTTCGTCGGCCTCGCCCGTGAGGATCGAGTCGACGACGAGTGCTTCGAGTCGGGCATCCCACAGCCCTCGGGCCTCGGCGGCCCGCGCGTAGACGTCCGCCGAGGCGAAGGCGACTTCGCGCGAGAAGAGCAGGATGCTCTCCCGCAAATCCTCGCCGCGCCCGGCGACGCGTTCCTCCGTCACGGCGACCGTCACCCGGATGAGCTGGAGCGTCTGCGTCAGGCTGACGCTCCGCAGCAGTTCACGAGGAGCCGCGGCGAAGATGTCGGCCGCGATCCACGGCGTCGACTGCGGATCGTCGTACCACTGGATGAACGAGGCGATGCCCGCCTGTGCCACGAGCCCCACGGCCGAGCGGCGCGCCGGCGGCATGTCGGCGTACCACGGCAGCGACTCTTCGAGCCGCTTGATCGTGGCCGTCGCCAGGTCGCCGGAGATCCGCCTCAGCCAGGCGAGGGTCTCCGCCTTCTCCTGAGGCGTCGGCGCGGCGGGCATCGAACCGATCAGCTCTCGCCGCCGGCGTTGCCCGTCGTTCCGGCCGTCACGTCGTGCAGGCGGTACTTCTCGATCGCCTGTGCGGACAGCGAACGGTCGACTGCACCGTCGTCGGCGAGGGCCTGGAGCGCGCGCACCACGATCGACGGCCCGTCGATCTTGAAGTAGCGGCGCGCCGCGGCACGCGTGTCGGAGAAGCCGAACCCGTCGGCGCCGAGGCTCACGAACCGGTTCGGCACCCACTCGCGGATCTGGTCCTGCACGGCGCGCATGAAGTCGCTCACGGCGACCACCGGGCCCTGCGCGTCGCGCAGCTTCTCCGTGAGGTAGGCCGTCCGCGGCTCCTCCAGCGGGTGGAGGAAGTTGTGCTCGTCGACGGCGAGACCGTCGCGGCGCAGCTCCGTCCAGCTCGTGACCGACCAGACGTCGGCCGCGATACCCCAGTCGTCCCGCAGGAGCTGCTGCGCTTCGAGAACCCACGGCACGCCGACGCCAGAGCCGAGCAGCTGCACGCGGTGACCGTCGCCCGAGCCCTCCGAGATGCGGTGGATGCCCCGGACGATGCCCTCGGCATCCACGTTCTCCGGCTCTGCCGGCTGCACGATCGGCTCGTTGTAGAGCGTGATGTAGTACATGACGTTGGGGTCGGGGTGGTTGCCGCCGTACATGCGGTCGAGGCCCGCACGCACGATGTGGGCGATCTCGTACCCGTAGGCGGGGTCGTAGGACACCGTGGCGGGGTTCGTGGATGCAAGCAGGTGCGAGTGTCCGTCGGCGTGCTGCAGGCCCTCGCCCGTCAGCGTCGTCCGACCCGCGGTCGCGCCCATGATGAACCCGCGGGCCATCTGGTCGCCGGCGGCCCACTGGGCGTCGCCCGTGCGCTGGAAGCCGAACATCGAGTAGAAGATGTACACCGGGATGAGCGGCTCGCCGTGCGTCGAGTAGGCGGTGCCCGTGCCGGTGAACGCGGCCATGGCGCCGGCTTCGTTGATGCCGACGTGCATGATCTGACCCTGCGGGCTCTCCTTGTAGGCGAGGAGCAGCTCACGGTCGACCGAGGTGTAGTTCTGGCCGTTCGGGTTGTAGATCTTCGCGGTCGGGAAGAACGCGTCGAGGCCGAACGTGCGCGCCTCGTCGGGGATGACCGGGACGATGCGGTTGCCGAAGTCCTTCGCACGGAGGAGGTCCTTCAGCAGTCGCACGAACGCCATCGTCGTCGCGATCTCCTGCGTGCCCGAACCCTTCTTCGGCAGCGCGTAGGCGCTGTCGTCGGGAAGGGTGATCGGCACGTGGTGGGTGCGGCGCTCGGGCAGGAACCCGCCGAGGGAGCGACGCTTCTCGACCATGTACTGGATCGTCTCGTCCTCGAGGCCGGGGTTGTAGTACGGCGGGAGGTACGGGTTCTCTTCGAGCTGTGCGTCGCTGATCGGGATGCGCATCGAGTCGCGGAAGTGCTTGAGGTCCTCGAGCGTCATCTTCTTCATCTGGTGGGTCGCGTTGCGGCCCTCGAAGTGGTGACCGAGCCCGTAGCCCTTGATGGTCTTCGCGAGGATGACCGTCGGCTGCCCCTTGTGCTCCGTAGCGGCCTTGTAGGCGGCGAACAGCTTCTGGTAGTCGAGACCGCCGCGGCGGAGCTTGCCCCAGATGTCTTCGTCGGACCAGTCCTTGACCATCGCTGCGGTGCGCTCGTCGCGTCCGAAGAAGTGGTCACGGATGAACTTGCCGTCCTCGGCGCGGTACGTCTGGAAGTCGCCGTCCGGAGTGGTGTTCATGAGGCGGACGAGCGCGCCGTCGGCATCCGCCCGCAGCAGCTCATCCCACCCGCGGCCCCACACGACCTTGATGACGTTCCAACCGGCGCCGCGGAAGAACGCCTCGAGTTCCTGGATGATCTTGCCGTTGCCTCGCACGGGGCCGTCGAGACGCTGCAGGTTGGCGTTGACGACGAACGTGAGGTTGTCGAGGCCCTCGTTCGCGGCGACCTGCAGCTGACCGCGCGATTCGACCTCGTCCATCTCGCCGTCGCCGAGGAAGGCCCACACGTGCGAGTTCGAGAGGTCCTTGATCCCGCGGTTGGTGAGGTACTTGTTCGTCATCGCCTGGTAGATGGCGTTGATCGGGCCGAGACCCATCGACACCGTCGGGAACTGCCAGTAGTCCGGCATGAGGCGCGGGTGCGGGTACGACGGGATGCCGAGCGGCGCCTTGGACTTCTCCTGACGGAAGCCGTCGAGCTGATCCTCGGACAGGCGCCCCTCGAGGAAGGAGCGCGCGTAGATGCCGGGGGAGGCGTGACCCTGGATGAAGATCTGATCGCCGCCGGACTGGTCGTCGAGGCCGCGGAAGAAGTGGTTGAATCCGACTTCGTAGAGCGATGCCGACGAGGCGTAGGTCGAGATGTGTCCGCCGACGCCGATGCCGGGCCGCTGTGCGCGGTGGACCGTGATCGCGGCGTTCCAGCGGATCCAGCGGCGGTAGCGACGCTCCAGCTCCTCGTCACCGGGGAACTCGGGCTCGTTCTCCGGCGCGATCGTGTTGATGTAGTCGGTGACGGGCACCTGCGGCACGTTCAGCTGCAGCTCGTGCGACTTGTGCAGCAGGCTCAGCATGATCTCGCGACCGCGGCCCGCCCCCTTCGCCTCGACGAGCTGCTGCAGGGACTCCGCCCACTCGCCGGTCTCTTCGGGGTCGCTGTCCTGCGGGCCCTGCGAGTACGGATCCTGATCGTTGACAGTCACGGGAGACCTTTCGTCGTCTGGCAGATCGTGCCAGGAATGGGGCTTCGGGAATGCTCGCGCCTCGGCAGTGTTTGTGAGGCTGCGACAACGCATCCCGGATCAGCCTAGTCATATCGGCGCACCAGGGGCGCCGCCGCAGCGAAGGAGATCTCGGGGGCAACGAGGCCGTCGGCAAGCGGCTCCCTCGTCGGGGGCGCCCAACGAGTCGGGTGCACCATCGGTACGGCGCCCGGTGGTGATTGGACACGCGTCGGCCGACGCCGATGGCCCGCCCGGCGACGTTGCGGTGGGCCCTGCCGGGATCGAACCGACGACCTACTGGGTGTAAACCAGTTGCTCTACCAGCTGAGCTAAAGGCCCTGACTGCACGAGTCTACGAGTCCTCGCGGGTCACGACGTGCGGCTGCGCGGGGTTGAGGTACGTGTCGGCATCCTTTCCGAGGCGCGAGTGCCCGCGCGAGTACGAGAAGTAGATCACGAAGCCGATGACCAGCCAGATGAGGAAGCGCAGCCACGTCTCCACCGTCAAGTTCAGCATGAGGTAGGTGCAGATGGCGGCGGAGAGAATCGGGAGAAGCGGGCTCCAGGGCACGCGGAAGCCGCGCTTGAGGTCGGGACGCGTGCGGCGCAGGACGACGACGCCGATCGAGACGAGCACGAACGCGGAAAGTGTTCCGATGTTCACCATCTCCTCGAGCACGCCCACGGGCGTGAAGCCGGCGAGGACCGCCACGACCACGGTGACGATGATCGAGATGATCCACGGGGTCCGTCGCGTCGGGTGCACCTTGGCGAGCGCGCCGGGGAGCAGGTGGTCACGCGACATGGCGAAGATGATGCGCGTGGAGCCGATGAGGAGTGTCAGCACGACGGTCGTGAGCCCCGCCACGGCACCCGCCGAGATGACCGTCGCCATCCAGGCCTGGCCGTGATAGGCGAAGGCATTCGCGAGCGCGGCAGCGGGATCGAGCTCGTCGTACCGGACCATGCCGGTCACCACGAACGCGACCGCGCAGTAGAGCAGGGTGCAGATCGCGAGCGACGCGATGATGCCGATCGGCATATCCCGCTGGGGGTTCTTGGTCTCCTCGGCCGTCGTCGCCACCACGTCGAACCCGATGTAGGCGAAGAAGACGAGCGCCGCGCCCGCGAAGATCCCGCCGACGCCGAAGGCCGTCGGTTCGATTCCCGCCAGGAACTGCAGCAGCGGCTGCGTGAGACCCGTGGCGGTCTCGTGGGGCGTGGCATCCGGAACGAAGGGGGAGTAGTTCGCGGGGTTGATGAACATGATGCCGGCGACGATGACGAAGATGACGATGAACAGCTTCACTCCGACGAGCACGAGATTCACCCGCATCGATTCGCGGATGCCGTAGGTCATGAGCGCACCGAGCACCACGACGAGCACGATCGCCATCACATCGACGACCCCGCCGTACCCGATCGCGGCGGGGATGGGCGCACCGAGTTGCTGCAGCAGCACACCCAGATATGCGCTCCAGCCCTGCGCGACGACGCTCGCACCGAGGAACATCTCGAGGATCAGGTCCCAGCCGATGATCCAGGCGAAAAGTTCGCCCAGAGACGCGTAAGAGAACGTATACGCCGATCCCGACACCGGGACGGTCGACGCGAACTCCGCGTAGCACATGGCCGCGAGGGCGCACGCGATCGCGGCGACGACGAAGCTCACGATGATCGCGGGCCCTGCGACCTCGTGCGCGGCGCGCCCGGTGAGGGTGAAGATGCCGGCACCGATCACGACGCCCACGCCGAAGATCGTGAGATCCAGGGCCGACAGCGACTTCTTCAGCCGGAACTCGGGTTCCTCGGTATCGGCGATGGACCGCTCGATCGACTTCGTTCGCATCACACTCATGGTGTCCTCCGAGACCACGTCGTCAGGCTCCACATGCTAGCGGGCACGCCCGCCGCCGCAAGAGTGCGGTGTCGGCGCTGGGCGGTAGGTTGGAGGCGTGAAAGCAGCCCCCGCAGACCAGCTCGCGCTCACCGAGGTCGCTCGGCTCGACGCGGCGATCCGTTCGAGCGACCACGCGCGACGCAACCCCGAACAGACCACGCGCGTCAACGAGCTCGTCGCCCAGCGCCAGGCCCAGTCCGCCGTGCTGACGGGATTGCTCGGTGACCGCGATGACGTGCGCGCGGAGATCGCACGTCTGGAATCGGATGTCGCCCTCGTCGATGCTCGCGTCGCCCGTGACACGGAACGACTCGCCTCGACGGCGAACGTGAAGGAGGCGCAGGGGCTCGAGCACGAGCTCGCCTCCCTCGCCGCGCGCAAGAGCGCCCTCGAGGACTCCGAGTTGGAACTCATGGAACGCCTCGAGACGGCGGAGGCTTCCGTCGCCGAGCAGGAGGCCGCGATCGCCGCCACGAACGAGGAAGGCGCGCGCGTCAGCGCGGAGGGGAAGGCGGCGGTCGCCGCAGCCACCGCGCTGTGGGAGTCGGCGACGCGCGACCGCGAGGCCGTTGCGGCGAGCATTCCAGCAGAGCTCCTCGCGCTGTACGACCGTCTCGCGGCGCGCGGTGTCGGTGCGGGACTCCTTCACCGCAAGACCTGCGGCGCCTGCCACATGATGCTCTCCGGAACCGACCTGCAGGCCCTTCGGCAGGTGCACGACGACGAGGTCGCGTTCTGCCCCGAGTGCGGCGCGATTCTCGTGCGTACGGAGGAGTCCGGCCTGTGATCCGCGGCGGGCGATGACCGCCGCGCCGCGCTGGCGCGTCGTCGCGCGAGACGGCGAGCAGGTCGTCGTCGTCGACCTCGACGACTCGCGTTCCGAAGTCGCCCGCATCCGCGTTCCGGCCAACGCGTGGCCGGCGCTCGCCTCGGTCGAGGGGGGAGTGGCAACCGGCGACACGACGCGGTGGGTGTGGAACGACACGACACACTGGTATCCGCAGGTGCTCGCCGCGGGGGCCGTCATCGCGCGCTGCCACGATCTGAGGCTGTGCCACGCGATTCTCCGCGACAGCACGATGGTCGTCGGCGCAGACGACCTGCGCGCGGCGACCTCGTGGGATGCCGGCGCCGTCGACACGGCGGGGACCGCGGCCGCCGTCGCGCCGACGCTGTTCGACCTCGAGGCATCCGCGACGCCCGGCGGAGCGGCACTGCCTGCAGACATCGACGCGGTCCTCGCCGAGTTCCGCCGGCAGCAGGATGCCCTGGGAAGCGCGACGGATCCCGCGCGCCTGCGCCTGCTGCTGGCCGCCGAGTCCGCAGGAGCACTACTCGCCGCGGAGCTGCACGCCGCGGGGTTGCCGTGGCGCCGTGGCATCCACGAACAGATCCTCGAGGATGTGCTCGGGGAACGCGGGCCTGCCGGGGGAGTGCCCACCCGGATTCAGGAGGTCGGCGCCGTCGTCCGAGCCGCCCTGGAAGACCCCGCAGCGAGCCTCGATTCGCAACCGAAGCTCTTACGGAGCCTCCATCGCATCGGTGTGATGGCGCAGTCGACGAGCCGGTGGGAGCTCGCGGAGTACGATCACCCCGTCGTCGCGCCGCTTCTGGAGTACAAGAAGCTCACGCGGCTCGCGAGCGCGAACGGGTGGGCATGGCTCGAGGAGTGGGCTCCGGCGGGGAGGTTCCGCCCGGTGTACGTCCCGGGCGGCGTGGTCACCGGCCGTTGGGCGTCGTCGGGCGGCGGGGCTCTCCAGCTTCCGCGCATGCTGCGACCCGCCGTGCACGCCGACGAGGGGTGGATGCTCGTCGTCGCCGACGTCGCCCAGCTCGAGCCGCGGGTCCTCGCAGCGATGGCGGGCGATCTGCAGTTGGCGGACGCCGCGCGCGGGCGCGATCTGTACGACGGCATCGTCTCGAGCGGCACCGTCTCGACGCGCGCCGAGGCGAAAGTCGCGATGCTCGGCGCGATGTACGGAGCGACGACCGGCGACAGCGGGCGGCTCGTCCCCGCGCTGCGCCGGGCCTACCCCCGCGCCATGGCGCTCGTCGACGACGCGGCGCGCGTCGGCGATGACGGGGGAGTCGTCACGACCTGGCTCGGTCGCTCCAGCCCGCCGCCGTCGGAGCGGTGGCGCGAGCTGCAAGGGCAGGCGAGTGACTCGGATGCCTCCGAGGCCGATCAGACCCGCGCCCGACGCGCATCACGCGATCGCGGCCGCTTCACGCGCAACTTCGTCGTCCAGGGCACAGCCGCCGAATGGGCGCTGGCCTGGCTCGCCGGCGTACGGACGGCACTGCAGGAGCTTCCCGACTGCCCGCCGGCAGAGGCCGCCGTGGCATCCGGTGCCGTCTTCTCTCGCCGCGCACATCTGTGCTTCTTCCTGCACGACGAGATCATCGTGCATACGCCCGCCGCGCACGCCGACCGGGTCGCCGAGATCGTGCGCTCCGCCGCTGCGTCTGCGGCGCACCTCCTCTTCGGCGGCTTCCCGATCGACTTCCCGCTGGACCTCCGCATCACGCCGGACGCCGGCAAGGCGTGAGGCACCGTCAGCCGCACGACCCCGATTCGACGGAGACCGTCGGTGTGCTCAGCATCGGAGTGTGCAGCAGGCTCGGTGCGAGGGCGCCCGGGGAGCCCATGATGAAGTGGAAGTCGACGTCGTTGGTCTCCGCCGGCGAGAGATTCACACGAATGAGGCTCGTCGGGCGCCCCGCATCGTCGACATCGACCGAGAGAGCGCGCTTGCCGTTCTTGGTGACTCCGCCGAAGTAGCTGCCCGGTGGCGCGGAGACCGAGATGCTGGTGCCGATGTCGCCGGCGCCGGTTCCGAACAGGCCACGCCCGGTCACGTCGCCCGCCAGCACGTGCTCGGCGTCCGCCGGCGCGGAGCTGGCCATCGTCGCGCGCACGTGCACGTCAGCCCGCCCGTCGGGGCGGCAGACAGCACTGACGATGCTGAGCTCGACGTGGAGATACACGTCCATCTTCCCGCCGGTGCCGTCATTGAGATAGACGGCGAAGGCATCGGGGCCGGCCGCCGCGAGGCGTGCGGACGGTCCACCGAGGCTGGAGACAGACAGGAGTTCCTGCGTGGAGGCATCCGCACTCCACACCGATACGCGCCCTTCGGCGATGGGCGTCGCGAGCGCCGACAGCCACCGCAGGGGATCTATCTGCTGGGTCGACAGCCCCGCGACCGCCGACGACACCGCCGACTGCAGGAAGACCGTCTGCTGGGCGCTGTCCATCGTCGTGTACGGCTCGACGAGCAATCGCTGCACGATGTCATCGCCCGTGAGGATCGTGCCGTCCGGCAGCGTCACCGGGCCGGTCACACGCAGGAGAGCACCGATCGCCGGCACGTCGATGGAGACGACGAGATCCGGTGCGGGGTGGCCGAGGCGCTGCCACCAGGCTGTCGCCAGCGCCGCGGTCTCGGCAAAGTCCGTCGGCATCGACGCGTTCTGCACGAATCTGCCGACGACGTCGCCGTACAGCGCGTCCTGGGCGGCGCTGACGGGCATGATCGGCGACGTGAGGTTCGGGAACATCGAAGAATCGGCCTGGGCGACGAGTTCTGCTTTCCCGTCGGTCACCTGCAGCAGCGCGACCGCGCCGGTGATGCCACCACCCGTGCGAAGCTCGGCACCGTTCTGGAGCAGGACAAGGACCGAACTCGTGCCCTCATCGAGCGATGCGGCGACCGCGGCCGCGGCGCGGGCAGTCGCGACGGACGGGCCGAGCCGGTCGAGCACCTCGCGCATCTGAGCGACCGCCTTCGAGACCGGCCCGGTGAGGTGCGTGGTGTCGATGGATGCCAGGTCGGCCTGCGCCTCGGCGACACCCTCCGTCGCCGGAGCCCACGAGGGTGCCAGACGCCCCAGCGATCCGGCGTCGTCCCCCGTGGTGGTCAGCGCGTGCGCCGCGGGCGCGGCGAGCGTCGCGGCGAGGGTGCCGGCCGCACGGGCGAGCGCGCCGATCGCCGCGACATCTTCGCCGAGGACAGGCATCGCCGATGCGACCGGCCACAGGGGAGTGGACGCCGCGTCGCCTGCCTGTGCGCCGTATCGAGCGACGTCGGCGAGACTCGCCTGCAACGCTCGCAGATCGCCGTTGCCGACGGCATCCATCGCGGTCCGTCCGGCGTCCGCGACGCGCTGCAGGGCACCCGCCGCGTCCCAGACACGCCAGGCCGTCCATCCGAGCGCAGCCACCAACGACACGCCGAGCACCAGTGCTGCCACGATGACGTGGCTGGTGCGGAAGCGGGGTGTCGTTACCCGGCTGGTCATGCCTTCCGGCGTCGAGCGATGAGCACCCCGCCAACGGCGACGAGAGCCACGGCTCCTGCCGCGACACCGAGCGTGCCGGCGATTTCGCCACCCGTCCGCGGAAGCGACGCGGTGGTGATCGACGCCGCGGTTCCCACGGTCGTCGGATCGCTCACACCGCATGCGGGCGTGGCGGCGGGGTATCCGAGCGGCAGGCTGATCTCGGGGTTGACCTTGATCTCCGCGTGGATGTCACCACGGGTCCACCGGAAGTTGCCGTCCGTCTCCCGCCATTCACCGCCCCGGAACTCCCACCCGGGCCAGCCGGCGGCCTTGCCCGCGGCGTCCACCGCAGCCCCTGGCCAGAGCACACGCCCGGACAGCACGCCGTCGACGATGGTCCCAAGCGGAATCGTCGTCGAGTTCGCGCCGTCGGAGAGGATCAGCGCCGCGTCGTGCGACGTGGCGATCCCGTCCGGATCGTTGAGCACGACCGAGAAGTCGATCCACGGAACGTCACGGACGCAGGTCGACGACAGGGTCGATCCCGCCAGTGTCGGATCGTGCGGCTTGACCGGTGTGTAGCTTCCGGCGTCGCCGGAGCCGTCAGACCCCGCTCCGCCAGGTTCTACGGCGAACGCGGCTGCAGGTGCCCCCAGCACCAAGAACGCAGCCGCACAAACAGAAATGATCTTCTTGTGCATTTTTCGGGCCCCCCAGCCCTCACGATCCCTGTCCCCCAGTGAATCGCTTGTCGTCACCGTACCACCCTGCGGGCGGGTTCGCATGGACGCCGTAGAATCGGCTGTGCGAATGGGTCGGCTGGACGGTCGCGTGGCGGGCTTGCCCGCACCGAGGAACGTCCGGGCTCCACAGGGCAGGGCGGTGGGTAACACCCACCCGGAGCGATCCGCGAGACAGTGCCACAGAGAGCAGACCGCCCCGGCATGGCCGGGGTAAGGGTGAAAGGGTGGTGTAAGAGACCACCGGGGGCGTGGTGACACGCCCCGCATGGTAAACCTCGCCCGGAGCAAGGTCAGACAGGGGATGCCGACGCGGCCCGCCGAGTCCCCGGGTAGACCGCTGGAGCGGCACGGCAACGTGTCGCCGAGAGAGATGACCGTCCACGGAGCACCCGCTCCCGGACAGAACCCGGCGTACAGGCCGGCCCATTCGCCCCGTCAGCCGGTGCCCGCAGGCGACGCCCCGTAGTGGCGGCGAACTCTCAGCCGGCGTCGCCGACGGTCAAGGCCGCGGCGCCGATGATGCCGGCGTTGTTTCGGTGAACGGCCGGGATGATCGGCGTGTCGAGCTGCAGCAGCGGCAGGAACTGGTCGGCGTGCTTGGAGACGCCCCCGCCGACGACGAAGAGGTCCGGGCTGAAGAGGAACTGCAGGTGCTGGTAGTAGTCCTGCAGCCGAGCCGCCCACTGCGCCCAGTCGAGGCTCTCGCGCTCCATCGCCGAGTACGCGGCGACAGCCTCGAAGTCCTTCCGCTTGCCCGCGCGCTGGAGGTGCCCGAGTTCCGAGTTCGGGATCAGCACTCCGTCATAGAGCATCGCGGTGCCGATGCCCGTGCCCAGCGTCGTCAGGATCGTGAGGCCTTGCGCTCCGCGGGCAGCCCCGTAGCGCACCTCGGCGATGCCGGCCACATCCGCGTCGTTGGCGAAGTGGATCTCCCGGCCGAGACCCTTCTCGAAGAAGGCTTCGGCCTCGAATCCGATCCAGGCATCCGACACATTCGCCGCCGAGAGCGTCTTCCCATGCTTGACGATCGCGGGGAAGGCCACCCCGAGGGGGACCTCCGCATCCGCCACACCCAGCGTGTCGAGGACCTGCCGCACCGCCGCGAGAACGTCGTCGGGCTCGGCGCCCCGCGGCGTCGCGACCTTGATGCGGTCGCTGAGCAGCGCCCCTTCAGCGAGGTCGACGAGCGCCCCCTTGATGCCGGTACCACCGATGTCCACTCCGACCGCGCGGGTCGCCTTCGTCGTCATGCGTCCAGCCTATCCAGGCAGCGGGGTCCCCTCGTTAGGATCGAGTGATCCATGCGACTCCGCGGAGTCCAGGCGAAAGGGAGCGCGATGTCCAGCGGCGAAGACAAGTTCTGGTACAACCTCACGACGGGCAAGGTGGAACGCGGCTTCGAGTCGCCCGCGATCGACCGGGCGGGCCCGTTCGACACGGAAGAGGAGGCTGCGAACGCGCCTCAGCTGCTCGCCGAGCGCTCGCGCGCATGGGCTGAGGAAGAGGCAGAGGACGACGCCTGACCGCGACACTCGCGGCGTGGCATCCGGCACCCTGCTCGCCCGATAGTCTGGCCTGCACGGGGCTTCTCCCGAAGCCCGACGGCTCTGCGCGATCGCAGGGGAGAGGACGCGATGGACAAGCAGCGTGACTTCGTATTGCGGACGATCGAGGAGCGGGGCGTCAAGTTCGTTCGCCTCTGGTTCACCGATGTCGTCGGCACCCTCAAGTCCGTCGCGATAGCTCCGGCCGAGGTCGAAGGCGCCTTCACCGAGGGCCTCGGTTTCGACGGCTCCGCGATCGAGGGTTTGACGCGCTCGTACGAGTCGGACCTGCTCGCGCACCCCGACCCCACGACGTTCCAGACTCTGCCGTGGCGGGGCGAGATCGACCCGACGGCGCGCATGTTCTGCGACATCACGACGCCCGACGGACAGCCGGCCGTCGCCGACCCACGCCACGTGCTCAAGCGCACCCTCGCGAAGGCGGCGGATGCCGGATTCACGTTCTACACGCACCCCGAGATCGAGTTCTACCTGCTGAAGTCGTCCTCCTTCGGACCCGACGGCCCCGAGCCGGTGGACTCCGCCGGCTACTTCGACAACGTCCCCGGTGGCACGGCGCACGACTTCCGGCGCCGGAGCGTCCGCATGCTCGAAGACCTCGGCATCTCGGTCGAGTACAGCCACCACGAGGGCGGGCCCGGCCAGAACGAGATCGACCTGCGGTACGCGGATGCGCTCGCGACGGCCGACAACATCATGACGTTCCGCACGGTCGTGAAGGAGGTGGCGATCGAGCAGGGCGTGTACGCCACATTCATGCCGAAGCCCCTCTCGGGCAAGCCCGGCAGCGGCATGCACACCCACATGTCGCTGTTCGAAGGCGACCGGAACGCGTTCTACGAAGAGGGCGGTCAGTACCAGCTCTCGCAGACGGGCCGCCAGTTCATCGCGGGCCTTCTCACCCACGCGAACGAGATCGCCGCCGTGACGAACCAGTTCGTCAACTCCTACAAGCGCCTCTGGGGCGGCGACGAGGCCCCGAGCTTCATCTGCTGGGGTCACAACAACCGCTCGGCGCTCGTACGCGTGCCGATGTACAAGCCCAACAAGGGTCAGTCCACGCGCGTCGAGTACCGCGCTCTCGACTCCGCCGCGAACCCGTACCTCGCGTACGCGCTCATGCTCGCCGCGGGTCTGAAGGGCATCGAAGAAGGCTACGAGCTGCCGCCTGAGGCGGAGGACAACGTCTGGTCGCTGACCGACTCGGAGCGGCGCGCCCTCGGGTACGCGCAGCTGCCCGCGAGCCTCGACCACGCGCTCGAGTACATGGAGGAGTCCGAGCTCGTCGCGGAAACGCTGGGGGAGCAGGTCTTCAATTACGTGCTGCTCAACAAGCGCCGCGAATGGCAGGAGTACCGCGCGCAGGTCACGCCGTTCGAGCTGAAGAGCAACCTCGAGATGCTCTGAGCCCGCGATGTCGGCCGGCGAACGCACATCCGTCCGGACCGTGCTCGCGCGGGACGGCTTCGGTGACATCGGCGAGGCCGACACGCTGCTGAGCGAGTTGGCCGATGCGTTGGCGATCCCGCGCGCGACGATCCTGGACGGCGCGGATGGCGCGGCGGACCCCGACGCCGCGCTGGCGGGTCTCGCGCGGATCGTGCGCCGCAATCCGACAGCTGTGGCCGACGCCCTCCCACGCGTGGGACGCGTCCTCTGGCTGCTCCTCGGCGCGTCGACGGGCTTCGCCGACTTCTACCTCCGCCACCCCGCTGAGCTCGCCCACATCCCCGAACCCGGCGAACGACTCCCGACCGAGAGCGAGCTCGTCGAAGAGCTTCTCGACGCCGTGGGTGCGGATGCCGAGGGGTTCGCTTCGAGCGGCGACGAAGCCGCGTGGGTCGCACTGCGCGTGCGCTACCGACGTCTGCTGGCGCGGATCGCGGCATATGATCTCGGCTCCGACGACCCCGTCGAGGTGCTGCCCGCCGTCGCCGCCGCGCTGGCGGATGCCGCGGGTGCGGCGCTCGAGGCATCCCTCGCTGTTGCGCGCACTCGCGTCTCCGGGGGCGGTGGCCCCGGCCTCTTCCCGCGCGATCAGGTCGCCGCGACGCAACTCGCCATCATCGGGATGGGCAAGACCGGCGCCCGCGAACTGAACTACGTCAGCGATGTGGACGTGATCTTCGTCGGCGGGGCATCCGAAGAACTCATCGAGCAGGTGGGGGAGAGCCGTGCGATCGACATCGCGACGCGCCTCGCTGTGCAGACGATGCGCGGCATCTCCGGCATGGAGATCGAGCCGCCGCTCTGGGAGGTCGATGCCAATCTGCGCCCCGAGGGCAAGCAGGGTGCACTCGTCCGGAGCCTCGATTCCCACCTGTCGTACTACGACCGATGGGCCAAGAGCTGGGAGTTCCAGGCACTCCTGAAGGCGCGCCCGCTCGCCGGCGATCGCATGCTCGGAGAGGCATACGTCGCCGCCGTCCAGCCCAAGGTCTGGACGAGCGCCGCCCGGGAGAACTTCGTCGACAACGTGCAGCGGATGCGCGAGCGCGTCACGGAGTTCATCCCCGCCGCCGAGGCGCCGTACCAGCTGAAGCTCGGGCCGGGGGGCATCCGGGACATCGAGTTCACCGTCCAGCTGCTGCAGCTCGTGCACGGACTCGCCGACGACCGCATCCGTCAGCGCGGGACGCTGGATGCCCTCGAAGCCCTCGTCAGCGAGGGGTACATCGGCAGGAGCGACGCAGCGGCGTTCGCCCGCGACTACCGCATGCTCCGCGTACTCGAGCATCGTGTCCAGTTGCGCGATCTGCGTCGCACCCACCTCATGCCCCAGACGCCCGACGGCCTGCGTGTGCTGGCGCGCGCGTCGCGGCTCGCCCCCGACGGCGACGGCGTGTGGCAGCTCTGGGAGGGCATCAAGCGCGAGGTCCGCGAGATCCACGTGCGGCTGTTCTACCGCCCGCTCCTGTCCGCTGTCGCGGCCCTGCCCGCCGACGAGCAGCAGCTCTCCACGGCGCAAGCGCACGACCGCCTCGCGGCGATTGGCTTCCGCGACCCTGCCGGGGCGCTACGCCACATCGGGGCACTCACGGGCGGGCTGAGCCGCAAGGCGACGATCCAGCGCCACCTCATGCCGGTGATGATCCGCTGGTTCGCCGACGGCGTCGATCCCGACTACGGGCTCCTCGCGTTCCGCCGCGTGAGCGAACGACTCGGCGACACTCCCTGGTTCCTGCGGACCCTCCGCGACTCGTCCGGCGCCGCCGAGCGTCTCGCGAGGGTGCTCTCCGGTTCGCGCTATATCGGCGAGTTGATGGAGTGGATCCCCGAGTCCGTCGCGTGGCTCGACGCGGAGGATCAGCTGCGGCCGCGCCCTGGCGTCGCGCTGCAGGACGAGGCGCGCGCGATCCAGACGCGCCACACGAACATCGCCGATGCGATGAACGCCGTGCGCGCGCTCCGCCGGCGCGAACTCCTGCGCCTCGCGTTCGGAGCGGTTCTCGGCCGCCTGACGATCGACGAACTGGCTGATGGCCTCACGACGGTGAGCGAGGTCACGATCCAGGCGACGCTGCGCGCGGTGCGCCGCGAGGTCGTGCCCCCGGAGGATGCCGCGCTGGACTTCTCCGTCATCGCGATGGGGCGCTTCGGCGGCGGGGAACTCGGCTTCGGCTCGGATGCCGATGTGCTCTACGTGTACGACGCGAACGGGCTCGATCAGCACCGGGCGCACCAACTCGCGCTTCAGCTCGTCGCGGGCCTGCGCACGTACTCGGAGGACCACCGCGTCCCCTTCGACCTCGACGCCGATCTGCGTCCGGAGGGGCGCAACGGGCCGCTCGTGCGATCGCTCGAGTCCTATGCCGAGTACTACCGGCGGTGGTCGCTGTCGTGGGAGGCGCAGGCACTCCTGCGCGCCCGCGGCGTCGCCGGGAGCGTCAAGCTCATCCAGCGTTTCATTACGCTCGCAGACGGAGTGCGCTACCCGAGCGCCGTCGCGGTGCAGGATCTCCGCGAGATCAAGCGCATCAAAGCTCGCGTGGAGAACGAGCGGCTGCCGCAGGGCGTCGACCGCTCGCGCCACCTGAAGCTCGGCCCCGGCGGACTCAGCGACGTGGAATGGCTCGTGCAGCTCATCCAGCACGAGCACGCCCACCGGATCTCCGGCCTGCAGACGACGTCCACGCTCGACGCCCTCGAGGCCGCACGCGAGGCGGGGCTCGTGCCCGATGCCGCGGCCGCGCGCCTGTCCGAGTCGTGGCGCCTCGCGAGCCGCCTCCGCTCGGCGAACACCCTGCTGTCGGGTCAGACGAGCGACGCGCTGCCCACCGACCGGGCGAAGCTCGACGGCATCGGCCGGCTCCTGGACTACCCGGAGCGCTCCGCGACCCTCGTCGAAGAGGAGTGGCTGCGCACGGCGCGTCGCGCGCGACGCGACTTCGAGCGCCTGTTCTACGGGTGATCGCCTGCCGCACATGCGGAACGCCCCGGCATCCGAAGCGGGATGCCGGGGCGTTCCGGGTGAGGTGATCAGACCCCGAAGTACAGCTCGTACTCGAACGGGTGCGGGCGCGCCGCGAGCGGCTTGATCTCGTTCTCGATCTTGTACTCGATCCAGGTCTCGATGAGCTCCGGCGTGAACACGCCGCCCGCGAGCAGGAACTCGTGGTCGGCGCGCAGCGCCTCGAGCGAGTCGAGCAGCGAGTTCGGAACCTGCGGGATGTTCTTCGCCTCCTCGGGGGGAAGCTCGTACAGGTCCTTGTCGACCGGCTCGTGCGGCTCGATGCGGTTCTTGATGCCGTCGAGGCCCGCCATCATCTGCGCGGCGAAGGCGAGGTAGGGGTTGCCCGAGGCATCCGGCGCGCGGAACTCGATGCGCTTGGCCTTCGGGTTCGAGCCCGTGATCGGGATGCGGATCGCGGCGGAGCGGTTGCCGGCCGAGTAGACCAGGTTGACCGGAGCCTCGTAGCCCTTGACCAGGCGCTTGTAGGAGTTCAGCGTCGGGTTCGTGAACGCGAGCACCGCGGGAGCGTGCGCGAGGAGGCCGCCGATGTACCAGCGCGCCGTGTCGGACAGCCCGCCGTAGCCCTTCTCGTCGTAGAAGAGGGGCTTGCCGTCGAGCCACAGCGACTGGTGCGTGTGCATGCCCGAGCCGTTGTCGCCGAAGAGCGGCTTCGGCATGAAGGTCGCGACCTTGCCCCACTGCTCGGCGACGTTCTTGACGATGTACTTGAACTTCAGGATGTCGTCGGCCGCGTGCACCATCGTGTCGAAGCGGTAGTTGATCTCCTGCTGGCCACCCGTGCCGACCTCGTGGTGCGCGCGCTCGAGGATGAGGCCCGCCTCGATGAGGTGCAGCGAGATGTCGTCGCGGAGGTCGGCCGTCTTGTCGACGGGCGAGACCGGGAAGTAGCCGCCCTTGTACGGGGTCTTGTTGGCGAGGTTGCCGCCCTCTTCGGTGCGGCCCGTGTTCCAGGCACCCTCCTCGGAGTCGACCGAGTAGAACGAGGCGTTCTGGCTGACTTCGTAGCGCACGTCGTCGAAGATGTAGAACTCGGCCTCGGGGGCGAAGAACGCCGTGTCGGCGATGCCGGTCGAGGCGAGGTACTTCTCCGCCTTCTTGGCGACCTGACGCGGGTCCTTCGAATAGATCTCGCCATTGCGCGGGTTGTAGATGTCGAAGACCATGACGAGCGTCTTGGCCTCACGGAACTGGTCGAGGTAGGCCGTCGACACGTCCGGGATCAGCTGCATGTCCGACTCGTGGATGTTCGCGAAGCCACGGATCGACGAGCCGTCGAACAGCTGACCGACGGTGAAGAACTCCTCGTCGACCGTCGAAGCGGGAATGTTGAAGTGCTGCTGCACACCAGGCAGGTCCGTGAAACGGATGTCGAGGAACTTGACGTCCTCGTCCTTGATGAACTTCAGCACCTCGGATGAATCTTTGAACATGGAGTCTCCAAGATCGGGTGTGGAACGTGCCCGACGAAAGCGGGCTCGGCTCGACGCTAGCGGGGGAGGGTTGCTCCCCAGTATCTCGCGTGTTTCGGGCATGTTACGACCACGCCGGTAGGCTGATGCGGTGACGGACGACGCACGAGAGAACCCGTACCCCGGCGCGCGTCTGGGCCTTCCGGCATCCGGTCAGGGCAGCGTCGCACGGCCTGGCCGTCGCATCGCGGCGCTCGCGATCGACTGGGCATGCGCCGTCGTGGTGTCGATCGCCTTCTTCGCCTACGACTCTCTCGCGACCCTCGCGGTGTTCGCCGCGGTGCAACTGGTGTTCCTGCCGACGCTCGGCGGAAGCCCGGGTCACCGCCTGCTCGGCCTGCGTCTGCAACTCGTCGGCGGCGGTTGGGTCGGCCTCTGGCGCCCGGTCGTGCGTACGGCGCTCCTGTGCCTGGTGATCCCCGCGGTGATCTGGGATCCCGATCAGCGCGGTCTGCACGACAAGGCAGCCGGCACGGTGCTCCTACGAGGCTGACTGCGATCAGTCAGCCGGCCAGCGATCCATTGCGTCGGGCGGCGTCAGCGGGGGCGCGGCGCGCGGGCGCGCATCGGGTCGATCCCCTTCGGGATCGGCAGCGACGTCACCGACTGCGACACCGACTCGACGCGCTTGACGACGGCCGCCATCGTGGTGCGGTCGACGGTCTTCGGCAGCGACTTGATCGTCGACGAGAGCTTCGCGATCGCGACATCGCCCTCGTCGTGACCGACGTAGATGACGTTGATCGGCACCCCGGATGCCACGCGCTGCACCTTCATCTTCTCGTCGTTGACGAGGCGCGTGAGGCGCCCGCGAGCGCCCTCCGCGACGATGACGACGCCACCGCGCCCGACGACGCGGTACACGGCATCCTGTGACTTCGGGTTGACCCCGACGGGCATGTCCGAGGCGACCCAGTTGCGCCCGAGCGACGTGGACAGCACGTGCCCGGAGGCTCCGGGCATCCCGTCGAGCTTCCGGTACATCGCGCGCGTGGAGAGCCGCGTGAGGAAGATCATCGCCCCCAGGACGCCGAACATGAGGCCCGTGAAGCCCCACAGGATGACGCTCCACACCTGTACAGGCGGCAGGAGGAACCCGATCAGCACGCCGAGCCCGGCGCCGACGACGACGGCGCCGATGAGCGCCCACGGCAGCCAGGCGTACTCGGCCTTCGTGAAGGTGTAGAGCGAGCGCAGCTGCGCGAAGAATCCGGGGCGCTTCTCGGGCGCGGAACTGCGGGATGCCATAGGGACTAGCCTACCGTCGAGCTCGTATCCTCATCACCGACTCCTCCACACCGGGCGATCTGCGCGGGTTCTCCCCAGAACGCTCAGCTCGCGGTCGTGAGGGGCGGAAGGACGACGAGACTCGGCGGCATGACTCCCTCGTCGGTTTCGCTCCTCGACACCTCGCCCATGCTCCGCCGCCTGAGCGCAGACGAGACGCCGTTCGCGGGGCGGTTGCACGGGGGACAATCGCCGGCCGTGCACGTCGACGTCACGCACGTGCCGGACGAGCTCTGGCGTTGCGACCCCGACGGCAACCTCCTCATGCCCCGTGAGCTGTCGCGCACGCCGACGGGCCTCGAGGCGGTGTTCGTCCCGTGTACGCGTCGCCTGATCGAAGTGGTGCAGTCGACCGTCGCACCGGGAGCGTGCGTCACCATCGGCGTCAGCCTCCTGCGCGCCGCCGCGGAGGCGCGAGCGCACGGGTTCGACACGGGGTCCTGGTGGATCGACGCTTCGGGGCGCCCCGTGCTCGCCCCGACCGCGAGCGGCGACTGGATCGTCGAAGCCCAGGCGATCCTCGATCGCCTTGCCGCCGGCGCTCGATCCGAACTCCGAGAGGCACTTGCCGCGACCACGCGGCTGATCGCGGAGCCACGATGGTCGAGCGGCGCCGCAGACGCGTGCGAGGACCGGCTCTTCGCCGCTGCCGACCCCTGTCAGATCGATGCCGCAGAACTGCGGGGGCTCTCAGAAGATGTCGCGCCGTTGCGCGCGACCACGCTGCGTCGCGACACCCCCATCGAGACGTGGACGGAGCGGTTCGCCGACGAGGGCTGGGCACACCGGCTGCGTGAAGCGCGGCGTGCGCTGCTCACGGCGCCGTCACTCGTCATCGATCGGTGGCGGGAGCGGCAGGCGCAGCGTCCTGCACGCACGGACTCACGGAGCGAGTCCCGCACGAAGATGCGGACCGAGGCGCGGGCGATGCCGCGAACCGACCCGGAGGCGAAGGCCCGGACCCGTTCGCCGGCGCACACTCCGACCGATACGCCCGCTCAGGCGCCCCGCCTCCGGGCGCCGCTGTTCGTCGCCGTGGGGGCGGCCGCGGTCGTGATCACCGTCGGTCTGCTCTGGCCCGGAGGCTCGGACCCCGCCGATGCCCGGCCCGCGGCGGTGACGGATGCCTATTCACCCGCACCCTCGACTCCGGTTCCGAACCCGGCCGGGCCCGGCGGCGACGCGGAACCCTCGACGGGGATGCCGGCGGAACCCGCTGCTCAGAACGATCCGACCGCGATCGCGTCGGCGGCACTGCGCGCGCTGCGCGCCTGCGCCGGCGACCGCGCCGCGTGCGAAGGGGTGCTGGAGGATCCGGCGAGGCAGCCACCGTCGGGCGTCGCCCTCTCGGATGCGCGATCGACGACGACGCTCCTCGACGAGTACGGGGGAGTGACGGTGTTCCGCGTCGAGGCGCCGGACTCCCCGCCGCAGATCCTCGTGCTCGTCAGCGCCGACGGAAAATGGCTGGTCCGCGACGTGTACGACGTCGCGGACCAGCCATGATCGGTGGGGTCAGATGCCGAGCTGAGGCCCGAAGTCGGCCGCCTCGAGGCGCGCCTTCACGGCGCCGAGGAAGCGCGCGGCATCCGCACCGTCGACGATGCGGTGGTCGTACGACAGCGCGAGGTAGACGTACGAGCGGACGGCGATGGCCTCCACACCGTCCACCTTCACGACGCCCGGCTCCTTGACGACCGCGCCCGTGCCGAGGATCGCGGACTGCGGCAGGAACACGACGGGCGTGTCGAACAGCGCACCGCGCGAACCCGTGTTCGTCACCGTGAACGTGCCACCGGCGAGCTCGTCGGGCTTCAGCTTGTTGTCACGCGTGCGGGCCGCGAGGTCGGCGATCTCGGAGGAGATGCCGGCCAGCGTCTTGGCGCCGGCGTCGCGCAGCACCGGCGTGAGCAGCCCGCGCTCGGTGTCGACCGCGATCGAGATGTTCTCGGTCGCCGGGTAGACGATGTCGGTGCCGTTGACGGTCGCGTTGATCACGGGGAACGTCTGCAGCGCCTCCGCGGCAGCGAGGACGAAGAACGGCAGGAACGACAGCTTGCCGCCCGTCTTCGCGACGAAGTCGTTCTGCACGGCCGAGCGGTAGGCCGCGACCTTGGTGACATCGACCTTGACGACGGTGGTGAGCTGCGCCGTCTGCTGCATCGAGGCCACGGCGCGCTCGGCGAGGACCTTCCGCAGTCGCGACATCGGCTGCGTCGTGCCGCGCAGAGGCGACACCTCCAGCGCGGGCGCTGCAGGTGCGGCCGCAGCGGCGGGAGCGGCCGCGGGTGCGGCGCTGGCAGCCTCGGCGGCCTTCAGGACATCTTCCTTGCGGATGCGACCGCCCACGCCCGTGCCCGTGACCGTTGCGAGGTCCACGCCCTGCTGCTGCGCGAGGCGGCGCACGAGCGGGGTGACATAGGTCGTGACGTCGTCATCGACTGCAAGCGCGGGGGCGGCTGCAGCGGGAGCCGCGGGGGCCGGGGCGGCAGGTGCAGGGGCTGCGGCCGGTGCCGCAGCAACGGGAGCCGGTGCAGCGGGAGCCGCCGGCGCGGGAGCCGCCGGCGCGGGAGCCGCCTCGACGGGAGCGGGGGCGGCTGCTGCGGGAGCGGCGCCGGAGCCGATGCGCGCGAGCACCGCGCCCACGGCGACGGTCTCATCCTCACCGACGACGATCTCCTGCAGCGTGCCGGCGACCGGCGACGGGATCTCGGTGTCGACCTTGTCGGTCGAGATCTCCAGCAGCGGCTCATCGACGGCGACGTCGTCTCCGACGGCCTTGAGCCAGCGGGTGACGGTTCCCTCGGTGACGCTCTCTCCGAGTTCGGGGAGCACGACGTCCTTGGCGTCGCCCGACGGCGCCGGGGCGCTCGGGGCCGCCGCGGCGGGAGCCTCAGCCGGTGCCGACTGCTCGGGCGCGGGGGTCTCGACGGGGGCGGGCTGCTCGACGGCGGGAGCCTCGGCGGCGGGTGCATCGCCCGCAGCGGGCGCGCCCGACCCGTCGCCGATCTTCGCCAGGACGGCGCCGACCTCGACGGTCTCGTCCTCCTGCACGAGGATCTCCTCGATCACACCGCTCACGGGCGACGGGATCTCGGTGTCGACTTTGTCGGTCGAGATCTCGAGCAGACCTTCGTCGGCCTGGATCGTGTCACCGACCTTCTTGAGCCAGCGGGTGACCGTTCCCTCGGTGACGCTCTCGCCGAGCGCGGGGAGGACCACGGATGTGCTCATGACTGTGTCTCCTTCAGAAAGTCCGATGTCGTTCTAGCTTAGTGACCCGCGCACGTGGCCGGTGTCAGAGTGCGTGCAGGGGCTTGCCTGCCAGGGCGAGGAACACCTCACCGAGCGCTTCGCTCTGCGTCGGGTGGGCGTGGATGAGCGGCGCGAGGTCCTCCGGGTACGCCTCCCACGCGACGGCGAGCTGCCCCTCGGTGATGAGTTCGCCGACGCGGTCGCCGATGAGGTGGACGCCCAGGATCGGCCCCTCGGCGGCGCGGACGACCTTCACGATGCCCGCCGTCCCGAGGATCTCGCTCTTGCCGTTGCCCGCCAGGTTGTACTCGTAGACGGCCACACCGTCGCCGTGGATCCCACGCGCCTGCGCCTCGGTGAGGCCGACGGAGGCGACCTCCGGGCTCGAGTAGGTGATGCGGGGGATGGATGCCTCGGGAACGGGGACCGGGTCGAGGCCCGCCAGCTGTTCCGCCGCGAAGATGCCCTGGGCGAAGCCGCGATGGGCGAGCTGGAGCCCCGGCACGATGTCGCCCACCGCCCAGACATGCGGCACAGTGGTCTGCAGCCGCTCGTCGACCGTGACGAAGCCGCGCTCCAGCGCGACACCCGCCTCCTCGAAGCCGAGGTCCGCCGTCGCCGGTCCACGTCCGACGGCGACGAGCAGGTAGTCGGCGTCGATCGTGGTGCCGTCTTCGAGACTCACCTGTACACCGGCATCCGTCTGCGTGATGCCCGCGAAGCGGACCCCCAGCTTCGCGACGATCCCGCGCTTGCGATACGCCCGCTCGAGGGCCTTGCTGAGAGCGACGTCCTCGTTCGGGACGAGGTGGTCGAGTGCCTCGACGATCGTCACCTCCGCGCCGAACGAGCGCCACACGCTCGCGAACTCGACGCCGATGACGCCGCCGCCGAGGATGACGACGCGCTCGGGAACCACGTCGAGCGCGAGCGCGCCCTCGCTCGTGATCACGCGGCCCCCGATTTCGAGACCGGGAAGGCTCCGACTGTAGGAGCCGGTCGCGAGGATCACATCCGTGCCGCGGTAGACGTCATCGCCGACGGCCACCCCGCGGTCGGGGAGGAGGCGTCCCGTGCCCGCGACCACCGTGATCCCACGTGCCTTCAGGAGCCCTTCGAGCCCCTTGAACTTCTTCGCCACGATGCCCTCGCGGTACGACGTCACGGCGGCGGGGTCGATTCCGGCGAACGTCGCGGAGACGCCGACACTCGCGGCGCTGCGCACATGGTCGGCGACCTCCGCCGCGTGCAGCAGCGCCTTCGTCGGGATGCATCCGCGGTGCAGGCACGTCCCGCCCACTGTGTCCTTCTCGATCAGGACGACGCTCTTTCCGAGTTCGGTGGCGCGGATCGCCGCGGCGTAGCCGCCGCTCCCGCCGCCCAGGACGACGACGTCCGACGTGTACTCGCTCATCTCGTGCCTCCTTCGACGAACCTGAGGAGGGTTCGCACGGTTGCCGCGGTCGGACCCTTGTCCGTCGCTCCGAAACCGCTCTTTGCGGACCCACTGCCGGCGATGTCGAGGTGCACCCAGGGGATCGGGGTCGCTTCCGGCTCGTCGGATGCCGCGCCGACGAACCGCTGCAGGAAGAGCCCCGCGAACAGCGATCCGCCCGAGGTGTCGCCGATCTTGGCGTTCTGCAGGTCGGCGATGGGGGAGTCGAGTTCGTCCTCCATGTGTGCGGGGAGGGGCAAGTGCCATGCGAGTTCCCCCGCGCGTTCCGCCGCCGCGAGGTACTCGCCGACCACCCGATCGTCGTTGCCCATGACACCGGTGTGGCGGTGACCGAGCGCGACGATGATCGCACCGGTGAGCGTCGCGACGTCGATGATGACGTCGGGGTGCGTGCGGCTGGCGGCGACGAGTCCGTCGGCGAGGACGACGCGCCCCTCGGCATCCGTGTTGAGGACTTCGACGCTCGACCCGTCGGCGATCCGCACGACGTCGCCGGGGCGCAGCGCCCGCCCGGACGGCATGTTGTCGGCGAGGCACAGCCACCCGGACACGCGGACGGGGAGCCTCAACTCGGCGGCGGCGCGGACGACCGCGAGCACCGTGGCGGCCCCCGCCATGTCGAACTTCATGCCGACCATGCCCGCGGGGCTCTTCAGCGACAGGCCACCCGTGTCGAACGTGATGCCCTTGCCGACGAGCGCGATGTGGCGAGTCGCACCCTCGGGCGCGTAGTCGAGGTGCACGAGGCGCGGCGGGCGGTCGGATCCCTGACCGATCCCGAGGATGCCCCCGAAGCCCTGCTCGGCAAGTTCCGTCTCATCGAGCACCGTGACGTCCACCGGCAGCCCGGCGAGTGCCTCGAGCGAGGCCTCGGCCATATCCTGCGGGCCGAGCCACTGCGCCGGTGTGTTGACGAGGTCCTTCACGAGCGCGGCGGCGGCGACGACCGCCTGCACCCGCCCCTGCGTGCCCTCGTCGGGCTCCGACCCCCAGTGCAGGGTGACGGCGGTCGCACGGGCCGGCGACGCGTCCTTCTTGTAGTCGTCAAAACGGTAGCCACCGAGCAGGATGCCCTCGGCGACGGCCTCCCAGAGGGTGTCCTCCGCCTCCGGCGCCGCGATCGCGAGCCGCGCGTACCCGGTGGTGGTCCGGACGACGGCACCGACGGCGTCGCGCAGGGTCGAGGCATCCGGCTCCGCGCCCGTACCGACGACGAGCAGCGGCACGCCGGTCACCTCCGGCAGGTGGACGCGCACGATCGACGCGGGGCTCCCGGTGAATCCGAGCCCGACGAGCGCGGACTCGAGGCCCGGCCATTCCGACAGTGCTCCGACATCACGCCCCGCGTCGAGCGGGGGGAGCGCCAGCACGAGCGCATCGGCGTCGGCGGTGGGCAGGGGAGCGGTGGACATGGACAGCTCGGGAAACGCCATTCCTCCATCCTAGGGACGCGCCGCGCACGCGGTCGGGTGCGTCGTGTTCGCTGTCAGCGGCAAGCCGCCCCCGGGCGCGCGGCGGCTCGTACAGTGGACGTATGCCCTTGAGTGGTCCCCTGTACGAGCGTGTCGCGTCGGCTCCCCCCGTGCCGCCGGGGCTTCCGCTCGTCATCGCACTGACGGGATTCACGGATGCCGGCAGTGCCGTCTCGCGGATGATCGAGCACTTCCGGGACGACCTCGACCCGTCGCCCGTCGTCGCGTTCTCCGCCGACGTCCTGCTCGACTACCGGGCGCGCCGGCCGTCGATCACGTTCGACGGGGATCATCTTCTCGACTACCGCCCGCAGCGGCTCGAGCTCTCCCTCGCGCACGATGCGCTCGGCCAGCCGTTCGTCCTCCTCGCCGGCTACGAGCCGGACTTCGCGTGGGAGGCGTTCGCGGAGACCATCGTGGGTCTCGCGGAAGGGCTGCAGGTCTCGACGGCGACGTGGGTGCATTCGATCCCGATGCCGGTCCCGCACACCCGTCCGATCGGCACGACGGTCAGCGGCACCCGGAGCGAGCTCACTCAGGCGCACTCGGTGTGGAAGCCGCACACGCAGGTCCCCGCGACGGTCGGGCACCTTCTCGAGCTGCGCCTCGCCGCGAGCGGGCTCCCGACGGCCGGGTTCGTCCTGCTCGTTCCGCACTACCTCGGCGACACGGAGTTCCCGGCGGCGGCGCTCGCGGGCCTCGACAGCATCTCGGTGGCGACGGGACTCGTCTTCGACGCCGACACGATCCGCGAGGAGAACCGCGATTACGTCGCGAAGGTGGACGATCAGGTCGAGCACAACGACGAGCTCACCACCATGCTCCACACGCTCGAGGAACGCTACGACTCCTATATGGCCGGCTCGACCCACGCGCAGCCGATCATCCACACGGGTGATCTGCCGAGCGCGGACGAGTTGGCCGCCGAACTGGAGAGGTTCCTCGCGGACCGCCGGCCGGACGACGACAAACGCGGTCGCCGCTGACGGAATGCCGGGCCGCCGCGGCGCGTTCTCTCCTCACACGCAGTGCGGATGCGGCATCGACCTGAGCGCGAAAGCGCGCCCAGGCGTTGCGCCGATTCCCGCTCTGGGGTATGAGACAATAGGACACCGACCCGTTGTCTCACCGGTGTCACTCCCTTCACGGGGCGGCGCAGGGCTTGACAAGGGTCTTACTAGTGTCCGAAACCCCGACGCAGCGCGTCGGTGAAAGGCGAGACGTGACCTCCGGCACGAAGACAACCCGCACCCGCAAGGCAGACGACACCGACGCGGCGGCAGAGGCCGTCGACACCGCGCCCGCGAAGAAGGCGCCCGCGAAGAAGCCCGCCGCGGCGAAGAAGGCCCCCGCGAAGAAGTCCGCCACCAAGGCATCGCCGGCGAAGTCCACCAAGAAGGGCTCTGACGACGAGGACATCGACGACGAGGTCGAACTCGACGACGAGGAGATGGGCGACGAGGTCGACGAGGCTGACGCCGACTCCGACGACGCGGAATCCGAGGACGCGCAGAGCGCGAAGGGCGGCAAGAAGGCCGCCACGGACGACACCGACGACGAGGACGAGGAGGAAGAGGACGGCAAGACGAAGCCCGTCTTCACCGAGCCGCTGCCGACCGGCGCCATCGTCATCTCCTCGAACGATGACGAGGACGTTCCGGTCTACTCGACCCAGATCACCGGGGCGACCGCCGACCCTGTCAAGGACTACCTGAAGCAGATCGGCAAGGTGCCGCTGCTGAACGCGGCCGAAGAGGTCGAGCTCGCGATGCGCATCGAGGCGGGCCTGTTCGCCGAGGAGAAGCTCTCCCACATGTCGGCGGCGGAGAAGTCGTCGCAGCTGGGCCTCGACCTGCAGTGGGTCGCCCGCGACGGCCAGCGCGCCAAGAGCCACCTGCTCGGCGCGAACCTCCGTCTCGTCGTCTCGCTCGCGAAGCGCTACACGGGTCGCGGCATGCAGTTCCTGGACCTCATCCAGGAGGGCAACCTCGGCCTCATCCGCGCCGTGGAGAAGTTCGACTACACCAAGGGCTTCAAGTTCTCGACCTACGCCACGTGGTGGATCCGTCAGGCGATCACCCGTGCGATGGCGGACCAGGCGCGGACGATCCGCATCCCGGTCCACATGGTCGAGGTCATCAACAAGCTCGCCCGCGTCCAGCGGCAGATGCTGCAGGATCTCGGGCGCGAACCCACGCCCGAGGAGCTCAGCCGCGAGCTGGACATGACGCCCGAGAAGGTCATCGAGGTGCAGAAGTACGGCCGCGAGCCGATCTCGCTGCACACTCCGCTCGGCGAGGACGGCGACAGCGAGTTCGGTGACCTCATCGAGGACACCGAGGCGGTCGTCCCGGCAGACGCCGTGGGCTTCACGATGCTGCAGCGTCAGCTCGAGTCGCTCCTGGACTCGCTCTCCGAGCGCGAGGCGGGCGTCATCCGCATGCGCTTCGGTCTCGGCGACGGCCAGCCGAAGACCCTCGACCAGATCGGCGACACCTTCGGCGTGACGCGCGAGCGCATCCGCCAGATCGAGTCGAAGACGATGGCGAAGCTGCGGCATCCGTCGCGATCGCAGTCGCTGCGGGACTACCTCGAATGAGCGAGGCTCCCAACGACGGCAAGGCGCTCACGGTCACGACCGACGCGGGCACGTACAAGCGCATCCCGATCCGTACGCGGGTCGTCATGCCCGGCGACGACCTCGACGCGTTCGTCGCCGAGTACGCGTCCCCTGTGGTCGAAGCCGGCGACACGCTGTTCGTGACGGAGAAGATCGTCGCGATCACGCAGGGACGCTCGTACACGCTCGACGAGATCGCACCGCGCAAGCTCGCGTTCTTCCTGTCGAAGTACGTCACGCGCACCCCCTACGGGATCGGCCTCGGAATGCCGGAGACGATGGAGATGGCGCTGCGCGAATGCGGTACGCCGCGTATCCTCTTCGCGGCCGCCGTCTCCGCCGTGACGAAGCTGTTCGGGCGGCGCGGCGACTTCTATCGCATCGCGGGGGACAAGGCGCGCGCGATCGACGGGCCGACGAGTGGCACGATTCCGCCCTACAACAAGGCCGTCGTGCTCGGACCGACCGATCCTGCCGGCGTCTCGGCGCGACTTCGTACGCTGCTGGGCGTCGATGCGGAGGTGGCCGTCGTCGACATCAACGACATCGGCGGCAACATCCTCGGGTCGACGCTCGACAAGCAGGGCGAGCAGCAGCTCGTGCGCATCCTGTCCGACAACCCGCTCGGGCAGGGGCATCAGTCGACACCGATGGGCGTCATCCGTAAGGCCTGACACCCGCGATCGCGGCGCGGCTCGGTTCGGGTCAGAAGCCCATCGCGGCGCGGTAGCGGGGCAGGTGGCCGTGGCGGATGCCGGTGGCCGTGGGCTTGTTCTCGAACACGCCCGCACCCCAGTTGCCCTCCACGAGGACAGGTCCCTGCGCTGTCGCGACGATGTCCCAGCCGACGTACCGCACCTGCGGCACGACGAGCGCGACCTCGGTGATGAGCGCCCGCACGGCGTCCATGTCGGGCAGGCGGAACGCCGAGATCGTCGCCCCCGTGTCGGGGTGCGTCGCGTACAACTCGCCGTGGATGTCGTACCCCATCCCCATCGCCCGGCCATCCTCGTGGAGCGCGGTGTAGAAGCCGCCGAAGGCGCCCTGGTCGCTGACCTTGCCGCGTCCGAACTTCTGGGCCATGTTGACGATCTCGACCGTGCCGTCGTCCTTCACGAAGGTCGTCACGCGCGTGGTGTTGGCGGTGCCGGGCGCGATCGCCTCGAGATCCGGATGCTGGAGGATGCGCTCCTCGACGAGCACCTGGCCCTTGCCGACGAGTTCGGCATGCAGCGCCGCCCAGTCGGTCGTGCCGGCGGTGTCGTAGCGGCTGACGCCGAAGCCCGACTTGCTCACCGGCTCCTTGCCGATGAGGACGGGATGCCTCGCGGCGAAGGCTTCGAGCGCTTCGGGTCCTGATTCGCGGAGATCGAGCCACTCACGACCGAGGAAGCGGTCGAACAGCTGGTTGAACTCGATCTTGTCGTGGAAGTGGTGAACGTAGCCCGGGTCGTCGTACTTCTTCGACAGTTCGAGGGCGAGGGGGCTCGTCACCCAGGTCGCGCGTTCGGCTCGCGAGAGGATCGCGAAGTCGAACTCCATGTAGTCGTTGAAGCCGACGCGCCGGAAGCCCGCCGACCACAGCATGTCGGCGAGCACGAGCGGGTAGCTCTTGCCGTGGATGCGCGCCGTCTTGTGGGCGCGGTCCGTCACGGATCGCACGTCGAACCCCCGTGCGCGCTGCCAGAGGAAGCGGAGACGATCGGTGAGTGCGAGCGCGCTCGAAGGCATGAACATCCTTCCGGACCGGTGACGGGGAACGTCACCAGTCTACGGGGGAGTGCTCAGCGGGCCTCTGCGAGGCGAGCGGTCTCGTCGTGCCACGAGGTGGCGACGGCGCGCAGCTTCTCTTCGTACTTGCGTCCGTGGTGTGCGCAGAAGAGCAGTTCGCTGCCGTTGACCTCGGCCGCGATGTAGGCCTGGGCGCCGCACGAGTCGCAACGGTCGGTGGCGCTGAGACGGTACTCGAGGACGGCGGGCTCTGCGGTGGTCGACATGCTCATTTCGGTTCCTCCTCGGTACATGCGATGCGATGCTCGGTGATGCGTGTGACACATACAACCACGCGAAACCTGCGGGTATGCCGCGATCCGGTCACATTTCGCTGTGCGCGTACGCGGCCCACGCCCCGGTCGCCTCCGCTCTCCTGCCGGCCGTCGTGTCGCCGCCGGCGTGTCGCCGGCCCGGCTTAGTCTTGGAGATTGTGACCGCCGAGTATTCCGCCCACCATCTCCAGGTGCTCGAGGGGCTCGAGGCCGTCCGCAAGCGCCCGGGCATGTACATCGGCTCGACCGACTCGCGCGGACTCATGCACTGCGTGTGGGAGATCATCGACAACTCCGTCGACGAGGCTCTCGCGGGCTTCGGTTCGCAGATCGACATCGTCCTCCACGGCGACGGCAGCGTCGAGGTGCGCGACCGGGCCCGGGGCATCCCCGTCGACGTCGAGCCGCGCACGGGCCTCACCGGCGTCGAGGTCGTCTTCACCAAGCTCCACGCCGGCGGCAAGTTCGGAGGCGGCTCCTACGCCGCCTCCGGCGGTCTTCACGGCGTCGGCGCGTCCGTCGTCAACGCCCTCAGCGAGCGGCTCGACGTCGAGGTCGACCGTGGCGGCAAGACATATGCGATGTCGTTCCACCGCGGCGAGCCCGGCATCTTCGCGGGGCCCGGCCCGGATTCTCCGTTCACGCCCTTCGACAAGGCATCCGAGCTCCGCGTCATCGGTAAGGCCGCCCGCGGTGTCACGGGAACACGTATCCGCTACTGGGCGGACCGTCAGATCTTCACGAAGGATGCCACATTCCACCTCGGCGAACTGGAGCAGCGGGCCCGTCAGACCGCCTTCCTCGTCCCGGGTCTCGAGATCGACATCGCCGACGAGCGCGGTGACGAATCGACCACGACCGCGTACCGCTTCGACGGCGGCATCTCCGAGTTCGCGGAGTTCCTCGCGCCCGACCCCGCCGTCACCGACACGTGGCGCCTCACCGGTTCCGGAACCTTCACCGAGACCGTGCCCGTGCTCCAGCCCGGGGGAGCGATGGTCCCGACCGAGGTCGCTCGTGAGTGCGAGGTCGACATCGCGCTGCGGTGGGGGACGGGCTATGAGACCGTGACCCGGTCGTTCGTGAACATCATCGCCACGCCGAAGGGCGGCACGCACCAGGCCGGCTTCGAGCAGGGCCTCATGAAGGTGCTGCGCGCACAGGTGGATCAGAATGCGCGGCGCCTCAAGGTGGGCACCGACAAGCTCGAGAAGGACGACATCCTCGCCGGTCTCACCGCCGTGCTGACGGTCCGGCTGCCGGAGCCTCAGTTCGAGGGGCAGACGAAGGAGATCCTCGGCACACCCGCCGTCCGGGCGATCGTCGCGAACGTCGTCGCGAAGGAGCTCACCGAGCGGTTCGCCTCGACCAAGCGCGAGGACAAGGCGCAGACCGCGCTCGTGCTCGAAAAGA
>Ga0209922_100696_pt1 | contig 38659 bp, 46 predicted proteins | sample ThiBiot_500_biof_FD_183946 | JGI IMG/M metagenome (GOLD analysis project Ga0209922, IMG submission 183946) | Wastewater bioreactor microbial communities from Cape Town, South Africa - Thiocy_expt_500_biof (SPAdes) | ecosystem: Engineered > Bioreactor > Thiocyanate-remediating > Anaerobic-Aerobic ... | reverse complement strand
ATTAACGATCTTAATTCGATCTAAATGATTGAATTTGAAAATAAATCAATAAATTCAAAATGAAATACAAACTTTCTTGACAAATAAATATCATATTGACATCTTCTTCATGTTGAGTTAGTTGTGAAACATTCGATAGAAGAGCACCTATTAGATCAAATAATGCAACAAAGATATTGACATCGTTCAAATCTACCCTCATGGCAATTCTCAGCAACTTCAGTTTCGAAATTAATCCAAGCAAGTTTATACGAATTCGCTGATGACTTTCTAGAAAATGCATCGATTCGAATAGTTTAATATCGAAATGTATGTTCAATTAACCTTTCATTAATACCAAAACAAAGATATGCATATTGATTTTCTGGTGTAAAGATCAATTCGAATATTTTTGGTTCGACACTTAATGACAATGATATATTCTAAACAAAACATTCGTTTGCGTTTTGAAAATTCTCCCTGTTAAACAGCATACTTTATTTGTCATAAATTTTCTCAATGGCTCATAATATTGCATAAGAAAGATTTCATTTGGTAGTAGACCAGCGAGATAAATAAAGCCATTAATTGGATTTTGACCAACTGTACATCGTGTACAACCCCGAGTATTCGGAATTTTAACTGATATTGCTGATTTTCTAAGTTATCTCATGTGTAAATAAAAGAAAGAAGAAAAAACAAGTATATACTTTGACATGAGTTTTTCGATTTTGTATTGAATTTGAGTTTTATTCGATGGTAAAGATGAATAAAGCGAGGTTTTATGTTTCATTAGATCCGGTAGATCATGTCGATATAAACTACTTGATCTGCCTGTATATAAAAATGTCAATAGATAAAATTCTATCGTTTCTCATTCTCACCAGATATTGACCAAAGAATATCATCTTTTACGAATAACCAAGTCGTTCGATAAGGATATAACTATTTCAAAAATAGATCGATTCGTTCTCAAACAAAAAATCGACTTACTAATTCTAATGTTGCGTCATGGATTTCACTGAGATTTAATCCATAAATTCCTTCTTCCGCAGCGATTAGTACGTATTTTTCTACAGACAAAAATTAGATAGATCAATAAATGAATAAAATAGCTAACCATCTGGTTTTGTCTTTATCCACAAACAACTCGAATGGACTTTCAAAGGACATTCATTGAATATCTTCATAAAACCTGCGCCCATATGAACTTTCGGTACACTCGGAAGAGTATTCGATTGACTAGACGATCGTTTTAGTGTGCTATTATTATTCGTATCGAGATAATTTGAATTTGATGTTGGTGCTCGTTTGATTGTTGACATCGTTTGTTCGTCGTCATCATCAGCAGCAGCTTCAGCTTCTCGCATAACATCGATTATATGTAGAATTTCATTTAAAGAAAGATTTTTAAAAGCTTTCAACGGTGATTGAACCATTAAAAGCTAAAGAGAAAAATTTAAAGATTGTTCGATTCGAGAAACAAAATTTACGTGTATATCTCGATCGGGTATGCCCAATTCTTGTAAACGTTGAATATGTTCAAGATCAGCTGCATTTTGATCATTGTTCTTATCAGGAACTGAACTAGGAATTACTGGCGTTTGAGCAACATTTGCGACCAATGGTCGAACATCTAAATCAATCGAGTTTAATTTGATCATCAAAGGAAGTCTTGTAATCTATACTCGACGAAGAAACAACAGTTGTATCTTTAATTGAAGTGATTTTCTTCGGTGGTTGAAAAATATTCTTAAGAAAAATAAATAAATAAAACAAAACTTTTAGTTTTTTGTCCATTTACTCGATCATCATCTTCATCATCTCGATCTTCGTCTAGACTACTACTACTACTACTATTATTATTATTCGTTGTTCCATTATGTAATCGATCAAGTAAATCTCGTGCAATATGTGATGTCAAATTGCCTTGTACAAACGGATGCTAAAATGATTGTTGATTTATTTAGTTCGATGTCAACAATGTTCTCACTTCGAGCAAACGCTCAGCTGATGGACGTTTCTTGGGAGATTTTGTGAGTGCATCTTTGAGAAAATTTTGAAATGGTAATGACCATTTCGTTCGATCTTTTAATGTCGGCGGTTTAAAACCTGATTTTGACATGAGAAAAAGTGCTCGCATTGGATGTAGATCGAACATTGGCGGTTGTAATTCAGCGAACTCAATGCCTGTTATACCGACAGCCCAAATATCACATAAATGATTGTAACCACCTTTACGTTCGACAGCTGCAACTTCCGGTGCCATCCAATATGGTGTACCAATGAAAGACATTCGTTTGCCAATCGTTGCAGTTATACTTGCAGCAACACCAAAATCAGCTGAAAACGAAACATGCGTTTATTTTCAAGAAAGAAAAGTTATTGATTTTTATCTACCTAACTTGACATTGCCATCGTCAGTGAGAAGAATATTAGCACCTTTGATATCACGATGCATTTTACCATTTCTATGAAGATAATCTAAGCCTTGTAATGTTTCTCTTAAAATGTATGCAATCTGTTTTTCATTCAACGGTCCATAAACTATTTAACAAAAACTGAAAATAACAATTATCTATGTTTCTATTCGAAACAAACCATGATAAATATCTTGCATTGATCCTCCTGAACATAATTCCATTGCAATCCAAAGTTTATCTCGTCTAAATAATCAAACGAAGTTTTAGTTTTTCGAAAATTTCTCATTTTTTCTACTTTAAATAACTGCCAAAATAAGAAATGATATTCACATGTCTACATTGAGCCATCAGAGCAATTTCTTGTCGAATTATATTGAAATCATCTCCGGGCTCGATTTTAATCACTTTCAATGCACGCATAGCAGCTGTTTCGATGTGTCTTGCCTGAAAGAACAGAAGGGTTTCAGTTTTCTTTTTTTTGAAATTCATGCAAATCAACACAAACTTTATAGACTTCGCCGTATGTTCCTGAACCAATACGTTGAAGGAGTTCATATTCATCCTGTGGATTAGCGGATGACGGATATTCACTCAAAGCTAAACGATTACTATTCATTTGCGTTTCAGCTGAAAGAATAAGTCGAATATAAGAAAATGATAAGAAGAAGAAAAAAATAACGTTTATTTATTTATTTATTCAAAAAAAAAGAAGAACAAAAAGTAATCATGCATTTATGATGATGATGAAGAAGAAATATCATCATATTATCATTGAGATTACGATGATTCATCCATTGATGATGACAGATATTGACTTTGAATTTTAAGTTGAAATTGAAAGAAAGAAAAGCATGTAGAACAAAGAATAAAAATCGAAAACTGTTTTTCTTGATAAATAAATAAATAAATAAATGGTATTTTCTTTTGTTGTTAATAAAGATTAATGATAATCAACGACCTCTGCTGGAATTCTATTCTTATATCCAAAAGCCTTGACTTCGATGTTTTGACAGATGTTCCATTTATATAATCGATAGAAATACTCGGCCACCTGGTGATTTTCTCTCTCTCTCTCTCGTTCTATATTTCTTTCGATTGAACAACAAGCAAGACGCTAGAAAAATTCATCTGTCTCCAGACATCCACGTGTCGTTTTGTCTTTTTGCGCGAAAAAAAAACAAGATCTAACGATATGTGCATGCATGTATATATATATAAGCATATGTATATATTCAGACAGAAGATTTCTCAATACATAATCATTTTTAATTAAAATCGATTGATTTGTTCGAATTTATAAAATTGGGTAGGTTTTGTTTGATATATCAAAGTATGTTCGTTCGTATTCGTATTTTTAATGGACATTTCATCGGACATTGTTATTTTTCTTAAAGAGATTTTGATTAGAGTTCGAATGACTTTTTAAAAAGCTATTTAGCATTTACTAATCGTCTATGAAATCAAATGAATCGTTCTCTTCTTCTAGATCACTTTCTTGTCGAGTTTTTCTCTTTCGTGTTTCTTTTCTTCTCTCTTCACTCGGATATGCTGTTATTTGCTTGACAATGTCATGTTCTTTTCCATCAATTGATCTCCACATCATCTAAATTGTTATTATGATTACTACATCTCGGTTATCGTCATCGTTCTATCTTTCTTATTTATCGCACATTACAACTACAACATGTCCTGTACAAGAGCAAGAACACTGGCATCAACGACAGACATATTAGTATGATGGAGAAAAAAAAACGCTGAGAGAGAAAAAAAGAGAGAGAGAGAGAAGAAGGAGAAGGACGACCACGACAACGACAACGATGTATGATCAATGTATGTTTGTAGAGAAAATCAGTCTTGTTCTGCTATTTCTTCAAGTGTAATTATTTGGGTTAGATTAGAACGACAACGACAATGAGAATACTTCAGGTAATTGATTCGATTTTTTTTTCGAAGAACAATATATCGTTTCCGTGCCATTTTGATTCAATTATCTTGACTTATGTGTCAATAAGAACAATGATTAAATCTGATTACTTTTTTTTTAACTTTCTTTCTTTATCAAAATCTGTTTTCATTCTATTGTGTAACTTTGTTTCTTCAGTTTTTCTTTTTGATGACAAAAATAGGAAAAACTGATAGCATCACAAATGTCAAGCAAAAAATAAACGAAATATCTGTTTCCTGTCGTTTCCTTTCTCTCGATCGAGCATTGATCAACAAGCTTGTCGTCCGATGAACTGATTTGCTTCCTCTTCTTATTCTGGATGAGCGAGTGTCTAATAGGATTTATGCAAATCAACTAGTACTCCAACTTTATCATCATCTCTTCTTTCTCTCAGAATCAAAAAAAAATTACGAAGAAGAAGAAGAACATACATACATAAATTTATCAATAAAATCCTCATTCATTTGCGATTTGTTTTAATCAACTTTCGTCTGTGTGTATTTTTTTTTTCGTTGCAAAAAGAAAAGAAAGAAGAAATTGAATCGATTTAATGAGAGTTAAAGAAAAAAAGACAAGGGTGTCAGCTCGGCATGGCATCAGCCGGTTCCGGTCGTCGATTTTTTTTTCTTTTCTTATTCTTCATCGACATACAACACGATGATCGGTTCCTGGTATGTTTACAAGGTACAACTAATCAATCCGGAAGAGGATATGTCCTACGAAAACAAACATACAATGAATTTTCGTAATCGAAAAGTCTCGTTTTTCACAATTTGTCCTATGTTTAGGTCGTGGCTCCCCCATCGATTGTTTCTCAACCGGTAACCAATTCAATTGAAACTCGTCCATCTGACGACGACGAATATTCGTTTAGTGACGAAATGTCTGCATTTAATCAGCAACATTTTAATGGTGGCGAATGTGAAACACATTCGATTGACAACGGTAGTTTTACTGATGATGAATCGAATCTTTCGGATAAAACACGAACAAATTTAATTATTAATTATTTACCTCAAACAATGACACAAGATGAAATCAAAGATCTATTCAGTTCAATTGGTTCACTTGAATCATGTAAACTTGTTCGAGATAAAACAACAGGTCAAAGTCTTGGCTATGGTTTTGTGAATTTTATTCGTATTGAAGATGCTGAAAAAGCTGTCAAATCAATGAATGGTCTTCGTTTACAAAATAAAACGATCAAAGTAGTTCATTGTTGTTTCTTTCTTCTGATGTTAAAAATAAACTTCTTTGAAAACAAAAGGTATCATTTGCTCGTCCATCATCGGAATCAATCAAATTTTCCAATCTTTATATTTCAAATCTTCCACGTTCAATGACTCAGGCCGAGCTAGAAACTTTATTTGCTGATTATGGTACTATAATTTCATCGAAAATTCTTTCCAATCCCAAAGCTGGTTCGTTCGAAATCAATGAAAATACCGATCAAATCGATTTTTTTTCATTCATTTTAAGGTGCATCGAAAAGTGTCGGATTTATTCGTTTTGATCAACGTGCTGAAGCTGAATTAGCTATTAGTACACTCAATGGAACGATTCCCAAAGGTGATATTCATAGAATTTGTTTTGATTTCTATTCATATATTCAAATCAAATCTTTTTTCTCACTTAGGTTTTACCGATCCGGTAACTGTTAAATTTGCAAATACGCCCAATGCTGCTAAATCAATGATCGGTCTACCATTAGCTCCATCGTATCTATCTCCTATTCCAGCAACTCAACAGCCTGTTCTAACAACTGTACCATCGATTCGACCAGCATTGAATAGGTACAGGTATGCAGCTCGAATCGACATATGATTTTTTTTCTTTTCAAAAAATGATTGGTCGGGATTTCTTTTGCAATTATCTGTTTTGTTTTGTTTTTTAATATTATTTTCTATAGAGAAACGCACGAACGATCAAAATATCGGTGAGTATCGGTTTTGTTTTTCTTCATTACTGTTATCCTTGACATGAACCGAACCAAATTTCATTTGAATTTACTCACGAATTGTTTTTTTTTCTTGATATAGATATTCTCCGTTATCACCAGCTGATTTTTTTACTGCAACCTATCTTCCTGCTGCTGCTGCCGCCGCTGCAGCAGCAACAACACCATCGACTGGTAAAGTCTCAATATATTGAATCGATTGCTTCTAACTATGCATATGTTCTATTTGAGAAGACATAACAACATCTGTTGGCTGGTGTATATTTGTGTATAATCTAGCACCCGAAACCGAAGAGAACATCCTTTGGCAATTATTTGGACCATTTGGTGCTGTACAAAATGTTAAAATTATACGTGATTTTCAGTCACAAAAATGTAAAGGTTTCGGTTTTGTAACCATGACGAATTATGATGAAGCTTTATTGGCTATTAATTCGCTCAATGGTTTTACACTTGGCAATCGTGTTTTACAAGTTTCATTTAAAACAAATAAACCATTGCCTATTCGTGCTTTCTAAGAACTTTTCTCTATCTGTATGTGTGTTGCTTCAAATCTTTCTTTTGTTCTTCGTTTTTTTGATATCAACATTATTTTGTCCTTTTCAATCATAAGTTGACAAGATAGTTAATAAAAGATGGTATCAAGAAAACCTACAATTACAATCGCATGTAACAATGATAAAGACAGAACAATAGAATCATTTTTTTTTGTTTAACGAGAATTAATCGAAAACATTTGCTTATCAAACATCTGGGTTTAATTTAACGAATAACAAGAAATTTTCTACTGCTCTCGCGGTTATCTCATTCGAGATACTTTGGGAATACGATCAGCTGTATCGATGTTGCGTTCATTTTCTTCTCTTCTCCTTGCACTTGTAACAGCTTGATATGTTTCAGTGACAGCTGCTTACTTGACTTGACACAAAAAAAGAAGAAGAAGAGAATATCTTGTGACTTCATAGAACTGCTGATGCATTCTATCAATATGTGACATGTTCATTCGTCTTTTTCAGAAGCTCTCAATGCCAACGGATGATGATGATGATCTTTCGAAACAACTAAGCAAATTGAAACATTTTTTAAGTACAATCTATTATTTTGGTTCGGATATATCCAGTGAAATAGGCGAACGTAGTCGAGCACTTATTATTGCACTTGTTGTAAGTTTGATTAGGGTTTTTTTTGTTGGTTACCTAGTTGATATTTATCTAATGAGAACGTAAACCAGATGAGATTTTGTTTCATTTTGATCGAAAGACAAAATGAAGAAGGTGCGTGCATTGACCGTTCTGACGTTGATTGAGAATTTCATTTTGGTTTTTAGAATAACGTGTTATCAATCGAAGAATTTCATGAAAAAATTCAATCGACAACTAATTTTCCTCTACGACCATTCGCTCTACCATTTCTCAAAGTAAAATTCTTCAAATCAAACAATGATTTCGATTGTTTTTTTTTGTTCTGTTTTTAGTCAACATTACCTCATCTACAAAAAGATCTCTCTCAACTAGCTCAACAATCGAAACAACAATCAACAAGTCAATATCTTGCTCAACATGAAGATTTGATTCTACTACCGAGAGATCTTGTCGAACGAAGTACAACTCCAACAAATGACAATGGCAAACGAAAATCATCGGATGATGATAATAATCATGAAATCGAAGAACGAAAACGTTCGAATATCATCAATACTCATCGATCGTTTTTGCCGACTTCGAGACGAACATTTACCAATTGTAAACAATCATCATTTTCTCTTTTATTCGAACACAAAAACAACATTTCATATTTGTTTATTTTTAGATTACAGTGGGGAAAATAAAAAATTCGACAACGACGACTGGAAAAATGCCGAAAATGTTCGAAAAATTTCATCGAAAAAAAAAAGATAAGTTCGAATTTTGTTTTTGCCTATTTAGATGTTAAATTATATCGTCGATATGGTAACAAAAACCAAACGAAGTCTGTTTATTCTCCAACAAAAAGATTATAATCAACGAAAATTTATCGAACGAAACGATCTCGAATGGCGACGACGACACGCCGACTTAATCAGTCAAACCGATGGTCGAATAGTTGAACTTCGACGAAAAACCGGTATGAAAAAATCCGATTTTCATCTCAATATGATAATAATCAGTTTTCATTTTTCAGAAGAAACAGTTCTCGAAATAAAACGACAATCGATCATTGATTTACAACAAGCTGTCACACAAACAGAACAAAAATCGAACGATCTTCTTCTTTGTGAACGTGAACAATATCAACGATTGAAAGCTCAAACATTCGAAGACGTTTATAAACTCTTCAATCGACAAGAAGATGGACCTGAAGTAATTCTTTGGGGAATTTGCACTTTCATCAATATCGAAGTCGAATTTTTCTATTTTCTTAGCAATGTTGGCATTGTGGCCGAAAAGCAATTGAAACATGTTCGGGCTGTGGTTGTGCACGTTATTGTGGACAATATTGTCAACATCGTAATTGGGAATTACATCAGAAGATCTGTGGACCTGATTTAAAACGACAACAATATTTGAATCGCGAAATTCTTCAAGCGAAATCTCCTCAAATCGAAGTTGACATTTCATTGAATGATCAGTCACCAACTGTCGAAATCAATGACAAGACTGATGAACAGATAATGAAAATTGAAGATGCTTAATATAAATATATATATTTTTTGTTCCTTAAAGCAATAAAGCAAAACCAATCCTATCGATAGAGGTCACTAGTAGACACTGAAAACTAATTTAAATTTTAAATTTTCTGTTTGCGATTTGTTCGAATCAAGAAATAGATAGAAATTATCAAGAAATTAATTGGATATTTACATTTCTACAACAACTTTCTGAAGTCATGATGATGATTGGATATAGTATCTCATTCATTCCGTGACAATACGGCATTTCGAGTAGATTTTTTGTTTTCAATGTCGATAATAATCGTATACCCGTTGACCCATTTTCCGAAAAGATGTTTTTCTAGTTGAATTTTTTTGATTTTGAGAAACGAGATAAATTTTTGAATGGTTCGGCAATGAACATATCTTATTTGAAATGGACATGCAAGAAACAATTCAGAGATATTTGTCGAAATCAACGATATTTATCGGATATTAGTACGATAACATACGGATTGAAAGAAGTACGTGAATTTACATATTGCAAATGAATTTGATTTCAATGATTTTCTTTAATTTAGCCACAATTTGGATTTTTATTCGATATTGATGGTGTACTAACACGTGGCAGAAAACTACTACCCTACACACGTGATGCTTTTCGAAAGCTTGTAACAACATCAGGCAAATTTCGAATACCAACTGTATTTGTAACTAATGCTGGAAATGAATTACGTTCGTCGAAAGCAACGAAATTATCTCAGATTCTTGGAATTCAAGTATTCAAATTGATTTGTTCGAGTTTTTATTGAATGTTGATGATTCGTAGGTTTCACCTGAACAAGTGATTATGTCTCATAGTCCGTTGAAAATGTACACCGAATTTCATAAGAAACATTGTCTAATCAGTGGTCAAGGACCGATTGCAGCGATTGCGAAAAATCTCGGTTTTACCAAAGTAACAACGATCGATCAACTGTGCGATGCATTTCCTAATTTGGACATGGTCGATCACAAGAAACGTCGTGGATTTGTACGAAATGTTTTTTTTCTGTTCTGTCGAAAAATCGATCTGATTCGTTTGTTTTGTCATTCTAGCATTCACCATTTCGAGATTATTTCCTTCCGATTGAAGCTGTCGTTCTCTTCGGCGAGCCAGTTAGATGGGAAACATGTTTGCAATTGATTATTGACGTTCTCATGACCAACGGTAATCCGTCATCGCCGATTATTCGTCCACCTGTTTCACATCTACCGATTCTTGCGTCGAATGCTGATCTTCTTTGGATGGCTGAAGCAGCTTTACCAAGGTAAACAATTGAATTTAGCAAAATTCCAAAATCAATTCAATCGATTTCAGATTTGGACACGGTTCGTTTATGTATTGTCTCGAAAATTTGTATAAAAAAATCTCCGGTCATCCATTGCAATACACGGCAATCGTTGGTAAACCAAGTGAAATCACGTATTATCATGCGGAATATTTGATTTCTCGGCATGCAACCGATCTTGGTTACAATCAGCCAATTAAACGCATCTATGCAATTGGCGTACGTGAATTTGTCTGAAAAATAGAATCGATTGATTATTTTTTTTTTAAATTCAAGGATAATCCTGATACGGATGTATTTGGTGCGAATGTCTACAATCGTTATTTACAAACTCGAACATTATCAAAATTGAAACAAGTTGTTAGCAAAACCACAGCTCTTAGTCGAACAACACCGATGAAAAATCAAAATCTTAGCAGTGCATGGAACTATTCGAATGCCGTCGAAATGGCTGCGAATGATGCTCAACAATATTATTCAGCTGAAAGTATACAATCAATACTGGTCTGTACAGGTGTATATAATCAAGAAGCATATGATGAAACGTCAAGTGTCAATCATGGCCATCGTGATATGATTATTGATCCTGAATTGAAGAAACCGAAATATACTGTTGAACATGTTCTCGATGCTGTCAAACTTGTTTATGAACTTGAACAATTTCAATAGAATGAATGAGATGAAAACAAATCGACGTGATTCAAAGATCTGAGAACGAAAGAAAGAAAGATTTATTTTTGTTAACAAAATAACAGAAATCGATTTGTTCGTTTGTTTATTTTTTATTATTATTATTATTTTTTCTCTGTCAATATTTAATATATATGGATTTCGAAGCAACCTAGTATATTTTCTTTTTAGTTCTTTTAAATAAGATAGTTTTATGTTTATCTTTTCGTTTCTCTCTCTCTCCTTTGTGTTGTCATTAAATGAATGACGTCACACCATATGTAGGTTAATAGAGAACATCATTCGATTTCAAATCAAATAAACGAACGAACGCGTTACGTCAAACGCACATTTATTATGATAACGATCTGTTTTTTTTCTTCTTTTTCATAAATTGTTAAATTTTATTTCACAGAGAAAAGCTAAGAGAAAAGAAAAAAATGTTTCTTTCCTCCTGCTATCGTCATTTTGCAGTTCTCTTTTCCTCCCTAGTCGTTTATGGTGAATAAAAAGCGTCATGTACTCCCAAACGTCATTTCACAAAAGAATATAGACAGAAAATATACTTTCTTCTTGTTTTTTTTTCAGATTTTCGAGAAAAAACAAACCAAAAACATGCATAACGAAACAAGTTTGATCTGTATTATCTGTGGAGACAAAGCACGTGGCATGAATTTTGATGCTCTGACGTGTATGTCATGTAAAGCATTCTTTCGACGACATGCACTCCGATCACGTGTACATCCCTATTGACAAATCAAACAGCAATGATAGAAAAAGAATTCTTCTATGTTTAGGAAAATTTTCGTTGTCTATTCGAAGAAAAATGCCTTATAAACAAGCAAACGCGTGGCTTATGTACGGCTTGTCGATTAGAAAAATGTTTTTCAGTTGGAATGAAGCCAGATCTGATCCGATCACCATATAAAAAGAAGATTAAAAGTCCACCTAAATTACCTGATGTTAGTGTGTTTTTTTTGTCACTGATAAATCGGTCTGATCTTTGTTTTTTTTTATTATTATTCTAGCCTAAACCAATTAGTTTGTTAAACAATGATCGATCATTATTAACAGTGGACGAATGGAATCTTCTGTCGAACATTCTGAATAGTTATGATGAACAAAATCTCGTTTGTAAAACTCAAGCATTTCTAAAACAACAATTAGCTTTACCACCAAAGATTCGAATGAAGAAATTGATTACTCTAGAATTAATTGGATCACATTTTCAAGCTGTACAACCATTTCTTAAACGTTCACCGTATTTTTATCGTTTGCCGCATGATATGCAAACAATGATTTTACAAAATAATTTCTTAGGCACAGGCAATTTTAATACTGTCGTAGCATCACTCGAAGCCAATGCTTTTAGAAATGAATTTTATACTACTCAGTGTTGTCAAATCTATGGAGAAGCTACTGTCAAGTCAACATATCGTATAATGGAAAGAGTCGAACCGAATTTATCTCTCTTGAAAGTTTTAATAATGATTTTAGCATTTTCAACGAATTGTTCTATAACTGATTATAAAGAACCAATATGTTTAATAACAATTAATGTAAAATATCTTTTAAGCATACAGAATATTTTCATAACTATGCTTTGGAAGTATCTTGTCTATCAGTATGGTCATGAAAATGCTGTTCGACGTTTGCTGGTGATGGTTAAGAATTATTTAGATGTACTTCAAAAAGCACATGAAAGTGCTGCTCAACAGCATCTGACAATGGTTGATAATATAACCGAAGGAATTGTTGATACATTAGTAGTCGATGATTCAACAAATGCAATTGTGATCGAATAAATCTTGTAAATAGAGTAATTGATGTAAATACAGATCTTTTTTTTCTATTATTCATATAAAATAACTAAAAACCAAAACAAACATTTGTCTCATAGTCTCATTCCCGACAGAAAAGAAAACATTGATGAATCCTTTAAGTTGATGTTGTATTTAGGCTACTTTTTGTTTTTTAATTTTTAATATGTCATTATAACTTATAGGAAAATGAACAATAAAATATCATATCAAATTTCTCATACGTTGACAATATTCTTTTAACCTTGATAAATTATTCGGTAAATTAATTTGTATGAGAGTTAGGTTGACTAACAAAAAGAAGATCGATTGATTGCATAATCATCGAACAAAGTGTTTCTCTTTTTTCTTCAAGCGATCGATCTAATGTGATATGTCATTATTGGCAACAATAACATCGATTCGATGTAATATCACATCTGTCAATCATCAATAGAAATCACTTTGTGTTATTTGAACCATCATCAAAGCTAGTTAAGTATGATGCATGTTGTTTTCTCTTTCATAGAGATTGAAAATGACAATCGTATTTAAGAGAAAAAAAAAGTCGATTATTGAGAATAGAAATTCTTTGTCTGGACAAAAAGAAAAGATTCGAAACAAATTGCATTTGTTCTCTTCTTTTTCTCCTCTTTCTTTTCGAGCAGTTATATGTTCAAAAGAACGGGAGGTAATTCATACTGTGCAACAGAATGACGCCCATACGATTCCAATTATAAATCAATCATTCATTGCCTCATTTTTTTTTTCAAATATAGATATGTTATGCAGTATTTATGCAATTGGTTTCTTGATTTTATTAAATCAAATTCATGCACAGTGTCCATATGTTCGTACATCCACTGTTTTATCTCAATGTATATTCGATACAAATAACTATTTAACATTGAATACACATATATTAAATTCAAATTCGATTGATTTTTTTGGTTATTATTCATTAGAAAATACAACGAATATATTTAATCAAACATTAATCTATCAATTTGATCAACGTTGGATGTTACTCGTACCATTCATGGTACGATGTGTGAATCAACCGGATGATTTAGTTTTTACTGAATGTCAATATACAATGAAACGATCACGTACAAACACGGAATATATGACAACACAAATGAGTATTATCGAGTTAGAACATCTTGGCAAACAATCGGTTTTATTTTTACCAGAAGGTTGATGAAATTTCTTCGTTTTTTTTTTGAGGCATAAAAATTTTAAAAAATAAGCAATCTATTTATTTAAATAGGTGAAATCATTCTTCGTTCATGTAAAGCCTATGATTGTTCAAAACAGCATGTTTATCTAACCGCGTCAAATGAAACCTTTCATTTTCGTATCAATTATGAGAAAACGATCGGTACACAATGTGATATCGATGCTGATTGTAATGCTCATTATTCGCTCTCGAATCTAATACGTTGTGATCAATATTCACGAACATGTCAATGTACAAATGAACATATTCATACAATGAATTGGCCGAATCTTGGACGATTATGTTTAGATTCGATTGAACAAAGTAATTGTACGTATATGCCACAACGATGTTTACATTGGTGTCAACAAAGTTCAACATCGTTTTGTATTTGTCCGAAATCGACTCGAAAAGTCAAGAAAATCAATGATCAATATGATTGTGAACTTGAACCGACAGATTTTTGTTTTTCAAACGAACAAACTATTGGCAAATGCCCGACAGGTCTTTTTCTTTCATTAATTCGAATCATTTCCAATCGTTTATTTTCTTTATTTAGGAACAGTTTGTGATGGTATTCGTTGTCAATCGGTGAATATCTATCGACAATTATATGAAAATTATCCGGATGAATATTTTCTTTCATCATCATCATCAACAACAACAACATTCAAATCACAGAATATATCAATTAATTTCTCACGAATTATTCTTATCGTTTGTTTAGCTAGTTTATTATTTTTTATTTTAATTATTTTTCTCATTGTAATTCTTCTTAAAACACATCGTTGTCGATTTTCATCATCATCATCATCCGATGAGAAAATCTCTGCAGCTAATTCAACAACAGAAATCTACCATATTAATACTCCCTATGAACATCCATTTACGGGTTTAATTCCTCAAGCATATTTATCACCACGTTTCTATCGTCAACAACATTTACCATCGTTGTCAAATAGAAATATGTTTATTTCAGTTTAAAAAGAAATTGTTGTTGTTGTTTTTTTGTTTCAAAATAAATAAATAAATACAAATTTTCCTTTCATTTTGCATTCGTACATACATCCAATCCAATGAATACTATCGACTGTTTCGTAAATATTCTCCTCCCAACAGGTTTCGCTTGTTTAGCTGTTTATTTTCCTATATTTCTTCTTTCAATTTTTAATCATTCAATTGTTCATTTATCGAAATGGTTCCTAATTCTTCCGAATCTTATCTATCTACTCTTTATCCCATTTTGTCCATACATACGTCAGATTCCATTTTTTCATGTCTGCATTGCTGGTCTCGCAATTTATTTTGCGCAGAAAATATGCGAATGGATATGCATCCGACGGAATGAATTCCATACGTGGACATTTTTTGATATTCAACATGAACTATTTTTCTATCGAGTTTATTATCAATCGAAACCAATCAACGAACTCGAAACAAAACACAGACGAATATTCTATTCTGGACCTATTGACATTCGTCAACATTTCAAATCATTAATCTATCTTCAATGGAATATAATCAAATATACATTGATCTTGCTTTTTCTTATTTATATTTTACACGAAATTATCTCACACGATCTTCATGAAGAACATATTCTCATTCGAATGTTGATCAATCCATTCGGTGGTTTATTTATCTATTTTTTTCTTTCAATTAATTATGAAATCTGTCGATTTAGTCTATGTTTATTCTTCAATCGACCATTAGAATTCATTCCCAATCTATTCAATCAACCCTATCGAGCAAATTCCCCCAGTGATTTCTGGAATCGATGGCATCGAATGTAGATCAATAAATATTATGTTCATTTACATGTTATATCAGTCTTTTTTTAGATTTCGACAAACATGGATTGAATTAATTTTTAAACCTGTTTTCAATTCCCTTGATTCATCAATATCGAAATCGATTCGTCTTAGTCTTGCAACAAGCTGTGTCTTTATCTTTTCTGGTTTCATTCATGAATACATTGCGTTTGTTTCATTGAGACAAATAACTGGTGATCAAATGATATTCTTTCTTCTTCAAGCGCTATCCATTCTCGTTGAACAATATCTTAAACAACGAATAAATCTATCATCGAATTCATTTACTTTCATATTAACATGGCTTTGGATTATTCTAACATCGAAATATTTCATTCGACCATGGTTGATTTATTTCTCTACTAAAAAGACATGGCTATTGTTTAACTGTTAAACTATGAATCATCTGTTTGTTGAGCATATTCACAATATCGAAATGTACAGTTGTTGTTTGCTCGTTTATACATAATAATAAATCAAGAATATATTTTGTAAATGTATTCAACCATCGTACAGCTGCTATTGTATCATCTTGATGGACAAGATATTTCCAAAGTAAATTAATAAATAGATTTTGTATGCGAAAGAAAATCAGTGAATTGATTTCGGATGAATTGATCTGTTCCGATGGATCGTAAATAACAACAGACGAATTTGTTGAAAATGCTAAAATATAAAGTATAATTTTAACGAGAACACTATTGGATTCTAAACGTAGAGTAAATTGACTTAAGTCCATCATTGTTTTATAATCATAGATCATCAAACAACCATTTTGAAAGGCTGGATAATTCATGGCATGTGTTTCGCGCATGATAAAAAATGAATTCACTGTTCCGAAGACTTTCGAATTCCAACGAACGAGATCTTTCCATGTATCAACTGATGATTGATGAAAATATGGTGTTCGCTCAATAAGTAGATAAATTAGTGAATAGAATGGTTTGATTATGTCGAAAATGACTGACGGTTTCGAACGTATTTTTGGTATAATAGTGGATTGTCGTTGGAGTAGATCAGTAGTATTTGAAATAATATTTGTTTCATCATAAGCATGAATAATATTCGATAAAAGTTTCCATTCATTATCACTTAATAATGAATGATCGTTTTGTGAGAGCATTCGAATCGAATGTTTTCGTTTACCAAATCTCGTACCGATTATTTTCGAATTCATACCTAATGTTAAACATTTATCTAATCGACATGCTGAGCAATCACCTCGTGTTTGTATATTAATTTTACAATTATTCGAATGTAAACATTGCAAATTAACATGTAGTTTAGTTGCATGTCGTCGAAAGAATGTCTTACATGACATACAACTCATCACATTGAAATTTATTCCACGAGCTTTATCTCCACATATTAAACAAATCAGTGGTAGACCACATGTACGTTTTGTGACCATACTATCGCTGGAGAAAATCTAGAATTAATGTTCTGAAAGTACATTGATTGCTAAAAATAAGATGAAGCAAAAAAACAATAGATGAAACGAAGCTCTGCAACTGTTATCGTCTCCCTCCTTTCATAAACAGCAGTCGTTAGTTCACAGTACAAAAAAAAATTTGATTTTTTTCTTTCTCCTCCAAAACCCTAAAGTACTCAACGTTTTTTTTTCTTTTCGTTCTTCTAACTCATAACGCTACGTGCAAATCCTTGACAGGAAAGGAAAGAAAATGAGAATAATCAATGCGTGCAGTACATTCTCGGAAAAAGGTTATGAGTTCTCAGCTAACTTGAACTACTCTATTATCAGGTATCTTAAGAGCGAGGAAAGCAAAAAGTAGGTCAGTAGCGCGTGATTGCCTACGAAATCTTCTCGTGTTTTCTAATAATCCATTGAAAAGTGACGAAAAAAAGAAAGAAAGAAGAGAATTTATGTTTGCTGTCATTTGTTATTGTCAAAAGAGAAAAAAATGAAGAGAAAAGGAGAGAGAAAAAAGAGACAAGAAAAGAGCGAGAGCGAAAGAGAAAACATACAAACAATAGAGAGAAAGAAAATTCGTTTGTCAATCATCAAGACATAATAATCGTGTTGTATCTTCGATAACTGTATCGAGCATTGCAGTATGTTGACTACTACGTTGTTCATAAACGAATCGTATGAGATTCACAAGATATTTAATAAAATGATTAAACCAACGAACAGCATCGACTAAACCATATTGATAAAGAAGATATTTCCAAAGCATAGTTACAAAAATACTTTCGATATTAAAAATCAATATTGAATCAAATTCAATGTTCAAATCGATTGATTTATCGAAATATACAGTACCACTATTGGGTGAAAATGCTAAAATAGAGAGCATAGCTCGAACAAGAACACTGTTTGAATCTAATTGAGATATAATATTATTAAAATAATCAACGCCATTTGGTGTATAAATACTATCTGCACCAGTACGAAACGCTGTGTAGTCCATGGCATGAGTTTCTCGAATAACAAACATTGAATTAAACATGCCAAACGTTTCAGAATTATGTACAAATAATTCCTTTCGCGTACTAATCGGCAATAAATAATAATAAGGCGTATTTTCAACAAAAGATTGGAATGTTGAATACAGATATTTAAGAAAATCCATCATGGATGTTGATTTTAACCGAAGTTTAACAGGTAATGATGACTGATGTATAAGGAACTGTTTCGTATATGATATCATATCGAGTCTATCGTATGTATGAACAAGATTTGAAAGAAGACGCCATTCGTCCTTGGATAAAATCGATCGGTCACGTTCGAATAGACTTAATGTATCTAACTAAAATTAAGCAAGAAAAAAAACTATTATTTCCGATAATGATTTCGAGACGAACTTGTTTTGATTGACGTTTGGCTTTTGAATAATAATTGGAATGATTTTTCTCTCGATGATCGAAACGTTTGCCGATTAATTTCGGATTCATACCTAATGTTAAACATTTATCTAATCGACAAGCCGAACAATCACCTCGCGTTTGTACACTGATTTCACAGTTATTTGAGCGTAGACATTTTAGATTGATATGTAATTTAGTTGCATGTCGTCGAAAGAATGTCTTACAAGACATACAACTCATCACATTGAAATTTATTCCACGAGCTGTATCTCCACATACTAGGCAAATCAGTGGTAGGCCGCAGGTTCGTTTTGTAATCATAATGTTCATATAAGATAAATCATGATAGATATCTAGACCTTCAAAAAAAAAGAAAACGAGAATTATTTGGTTCTAGACAATATTGTCTATAGTATAGTTCAAAACAAGACGGAGGAATGTAAGGCATTTTCACGAGTATTCATTGCCAATGAATTTGAAACGAGCAAAAAAATACAACGTGCTCGCTATGAATCGAGCGAAGGCCCTTTTTCTTTTTTTCTTTCTTTCTTTCTTTCCTTTCATCATACGAGCACCCGAGACCTTTTCGTCCTATTTTAAAATGAGTGAGTGCAAACCATGGGTTTTATATTCAAAATATACCCACCCATTGGATGGGGACCGTCTATTCGGTACAACGAGAAGAAAAAGTCTCCTTTAGGTTTCATTCTTTAATACTGAACGTTCGATGTACTATGTTATTTGCAGATCACCTTTGACAGATATTTTTAAAAAGAAAAGGTGCAAACTTGATAAAAATGAATGATGACCCTAGATTGTACCAAAATTCAATGTTTTTCTGTTGATTTGAGCGAAGAATTTGGGTTTTTTTGTCAAATTAATGGGTAGAAATACACTGAAAATTTAAATGTCTACATGCGCACAGGTGAAAAGAGCATGTATTCAACAAGATTAATGACTCGATAAGAAAGAAAAAGAGCTCTCACTTTGAAAGATATTAACAAAGATTTAATCGAGCATCTTTTCAGCCCTCATGCATGCATATTCATAGAAAATCTGTTGTTGTTTTGTCGATATTATAATTTGCATTTCAAGGGAATGTTCTCTTGTAAAATTTGAATTGTGTTATTTTGAAGTAGAGCAAAAATTTTGATGCAAACACTCAGTTGACTCAATAAGATATTAACCTGTGGTAGTTTTGTTTCAATATTTTTCAAGGTAAATTTAATGGTTGTTGATTGAATCGAGAGTTGAATAAATATCGTACAACAATTTTGCAATTACAAAATAAAAATAGAACCTACAATGACGCGTATTGTTGTTGCAGATTTCTTCGGAAGACAGTAATGTAAAACATATTAGTCACTACCTGGAATTTGACTAGTCGATTCGAATTCTTTTTCCCATTCTTGAAGGATTAGTCAATAATGAATCTTACAATAGCAAATCATCGAAAACCTTGTTGTTTTAATGCTGACGTCAAACGGTAAACAAGACGTGTACTTATAAAAGGTAAAAGGGAAAAAAAACAGACATTCTTTTCTTCTGTTTCTTTCCTTTTTTTTCTCCTCCTCCATGTTATTAAATAGTAGGGTAGTCGCCGATATTTTCTTTTCTTTTTCTCTTTTCAAGGCCGCGTTACGAAAAATACTTTTGATATCATGGTTATCAATAGATACCTAACTGCATATTCATCTTTATTTATTTTTTGTAAAAAAGGTACATGAGGTTGCTTACGTTTGTAAGTCAAATTATTTTCATGTTATAGGCGGTTTATTAATGCATTGTTAAAGATAGATAAACAAAATAATTCGAAAGACGTCAGTTAAGAATAGATTACGTTTTCGATTGGTTCCTAAATCGTGCGTCGTGCACTGACGAAACTGGATTGATTTCATGATTTTAAAAAGAAATTAGTTTGTTTCATAGAATGAACGTATATTCAGTATGACAGAACGTCGTTCTTTTGACATATTTCTTCACAGAAATTGTTGCAATTGTGTTGTTATTTTTCTGTCCTTGTAAATGAGCCTTTAATTTTAATCTTTTGTGAAGTATAATCCATTGAAAAGATGGTTACTTCGTCGCACATAAAAATAGCTTTTGACTCAATCTAGAAATTAATTAAATTCACTTGAATAGAGAAACCATTCAGCTCTGAATATAATTTCATATTGACAAAACAATAATAATAATTATATGACAACATGAAACATTCATACTTAGCAAAAAAAAGGTATGTAAGTTATGTATATGCGTGCGCATAGATGATATTAAAACACAGTTTTTCTCTTTTTCTCCCAGTATTCGACCTTTTATGATTTTTTCTTATAATAACTGAATATATTCATTCCAAATAGATAAAAATAACGCGTATTCTCATGATGATATCTCGATATAGAATGCTAATATCGCGTCAAATATGCTGAATAATAACTTTCCATGATTTGATGTACCAAATAGCTCGATAAATTAATCAGATTGATTCGTGTTGAAATGAAGAGGCGAAATCGGTATTGTGTCATTTTTTAGATTTATGTAGGTGTACAACATGACTAAACATCTTATATCCGAATGTCAAATGTTTGTTTTTAAATAACTAATAAATAATGACCTCTGTGTACTCGTTCTCTTTAGGGAGAGAAATTTTATAATCTAAAAGTTTCTAATTTATTTCCAGCACGCACATCAGGCAACGTGTACTTTTGCTTTTTCTATTTAAAATTAAAGGAAGAACACACTTTTTTTTTAATTAATTGTGTTGAAAAAAAATAAAAGAATGAAAGTACATGCAGATGCTCGAGGTTCAAAAGTGCCAATTGATGTACTTTTCATAATTAATGAACTATTTTTATATGACAGCAAAATACTTGTTTTATAGGAAGAAATAAAATATAAATAGACAGTTCTATAGAAAATACCCTAGAAATCCATCATAAAAGTGAAGTCATTAGATCTAATCAAACGTTCAATTGTAAATTTCCTTTTTTTTCTCTATGAAATCGAATTCAGTAAAAGTAATAGAAAAATTTCCTTTCATGACGAACTTCATATATATATATACATATATTTATTATCGCAATATGTAAAATAGAATTCATCAAAACAATACAAAATACAAATAAAAAATCACCAAGATATCATAAGCAGTTACTGGGAAATGTAGATGAGAGTATTTCTTGATAAAAGAAGCTTCTAATCAAAAACATCAAAAGACTTTCTTTGCAATCTGTAAACGACTATTCGAAATCTTCTAATATGTGAACGGCTTTATCTTTTTCATCGAAAAAATTAATTCCATTTTATTCGGTTTTCAATGTCAACAATCGTGCAGTATCTTCAATGACTGCATTAATCATTTGATTATGTTGTCTAGTCCTTTGATTTACAGTAATTTTCATTAAATCTAAAATATATCTGACAAAATTACTAAACCATTTTACAGCATCGTTGAAACCATGTTGATATAGAAGATATTTCCAAAATATTGTAACAAACATGTTTTGTATAGTAAAAACTGGTGTCCAATTTATTTTCTGTGTCAATTCAACTGATGAATCGTATTTAACAATACTAAATGTATTGGAAAATGCGAATATCATCAACATAATTTTAATATAAGTTCCATCGAAATTCAATCGTGAGAGAAGACCAGTGAGATTTTGCATTGCATCTTGAGAATAGATCAAACCAAATGTTTCTTGAAATACTGCTAACTCGACGGCATTGATTTCTCGTAAAATAAATATCGAATTTATCGAACTGAATAAATCAGAATTTCGTTGTACAATTGCTCGACAGGATCTCGCTGATAAATATTGATATTGAGGAGTACGTTCAATGAATATTTGAAATGTCGAATGAATTTGTTTGATCAAATAGAATACTGTCGACATTTTCCATCGAATTTTCGGTGGTAATGATGATTGATTATCGAACGATTGTTTTGTATGTGACATAATTTCTGTTGCATCATATGCATGAATAATATTCGAGAGAAGATTCCATTCTTCTCGAGTTAATTTTGAGCGATCATTTTCAAGAAGATTTAATGGACGCATCTAGAGATTTATAAAAAATAACAATATCGTTTAGCAGAAAAATAATTCGATGAGAACAAAATGATTAACCTGTGGAAGATGAATATCTTTGCTTGGTTGAATAATGTTGAGTTTCTTGTGTTTAAAACGGCGATTACCGATTTGTTTCGGATCCATTCCGAGCGTTAAACATTTGTTTAATCGACAAGCAGAACAGCATCCTCTTGTCTGTCGATTAATTTCACAATTGTTTGTACTCGAACAGATCAAATATACTTTATGTCGACTTCCATGTCGTCGAAAGAATGTTTTACAAGACATACAACTCATTACATTGAAATTTATTCCACGTGCAGTATCTCCACACACGAGACATACTAATGGTAAATTACAGTTTCGTTTTGTCAACATAATTTTTAACAATTAGTTTAGATGAAATCTAAACGCAAATCAACAAAAAAAACATCAGTGACTGATTAAGACGAAAATTGAAAACTTGAATAAATGTATTGTTGCCTAGATGCGAATTAAATTCAATAATTGACAAGGATTTGTCCTTGAACTTAATAAATGATAACATTAAACGTATCAGAGTAGCGCGTAGATTTCTTTTTAAATCTATTACAACTATATACGTCAATGACTTAGTAACCGGTACATCTCTATCTCGATGAGTTCGTGATATTTCAAAGAAGGTTATTAATAAAAAGATATAATACTTAATTTTTTATAAAATCATATATTATAATTAACAGTAAGATGTATCCTCTTTCTTTTTAGAAACCGTAGGTAAAGAGTTTGATGCGTATGTAATTATCCTAGAAAATTAATGATGTTTCTGTCATTTCCTTTTTGTTCTTATTTTACTGTGCAATTGACCTATTTACAGAAAAACTAGGTAAACCGTTAGTTATTTTAAACGCACCCTCAAACTGTGTCAGTTAAAAGTATAGAGGCATTGTTAATCTTGGAATTTAATATCCTGAGAAGTTAACTACATAGGTTCGAAAATCATTTCCTATGATGTTTTGAAAGAAAACTAGAAAACTCTTTCAGGAATCCAATTCTGCACTTTTTCTAATTAAAAGAAACGCTATTCAGTTGGTTATTTTATTTCCTACTTTAATCTCATTTCTGTCCGTTCAAACGAACGTTTTAACGAGGTACATAATTCACTATATTACGCATACTAAATAAATCATAATTGAAATCTAAAAATAATTTAAAAGAATATTTTTGTTTAATTGCTTAAAAGTTCTTAAAAAAGTGCGTGAGGACTTATTTTTTATCTACATTAAATGACCAAAAAGCAACAACAACAACAACAACAACAACAACAATTAGATTGAAGAAAGGAAAGAGAACGCCGGTATGATGAGTTGAATGGAGAAGTTCTTGCTCCTCCTTCTTGGATTATATAAGTATCTGAGCTCTTTTCATTGCGTTTGAAACGTGCATGAGTTTCACGTGATTTTCACAAACGACTTGTTCATGTAACCAATCGAGATTCAATTCGTAATTGCTAGTGTTTGCTTTGTGGCATCGATCATTTTATATACTGCTTGTATACTTTGTAATTTTTCTTGTTCATATGATCCTTGTAACAGATCGACAATGTATTTAATATGACAATCAAACTTCTTTACAGCAACAGCCAATCCATATTTGTATAACAAATATTTCCAACAAACAGATGTAATAATATTTTGCACTTTCATTATTGAAAGAGAATTGCCAATGATTGAATATACCTTCGGCGAATCAAATGATACAATTCCACAATTAGTAGAAAATGCTAAGATCATGAGAAGTAATTTGATTAGTGCAGAATCGAAATCTAATCTCAAAGTAAATGCTTGACAGATTTGTTCGACATCACCTGCGTATAATGCACGTAAACTAGCTCGAAATGCCGGATAATCCATACCGTTTACTCCACGTATGATAAAATCGCCATGAAACATGCCGAATATTTTGATATTATTCTGTATTAATTCTTCACAAGCATCCGGAGATAATTCATGAAAGAACTTAGTTCGTTGAAGAAACGGTAGGAGTGATGCGAAGAATTGTTGATGCAAACTGAGAGCTACTGTTGGCTTCGAACGAACTTTCAGTGGTAACATGGAATGAGATTCAAGAAGTTGTTTGGTTGTTGAGAAAATATCTATTGCATCATGAGCATGAAGAATATTTGACAGAAGATCCCAATCTTGCCGTGATAAAGTTGAATGATCATTCTGCAGTAAATTCAACGTACGCGGCTTGAAAGATAGAATATTGTTAGAAGAATTGTTTGAATACTCAAAGAAACCTGTAATAATTTTTGATTTTTTTGGATAATAGATCCATGACTACCAATTATCTCAGGATCCATACCACATGCGAAACATTTCTTTAGTCGACATGCTGAACAATGACTTCTTGTGTATGGAGTTATTTCACAATTGTTTTCTTTCCAACATTTTCGACGTAGAATCTTTGAAAAAGAAATACAAATTTCATATTTAAATCAATGAAAATCTATTTGTTTTCGTACTTGAGGGCTCGTTTTATGTCGTCGAAAGAAAATCTTGCATGATCCACAACTTCGTACATTAAAATTTATTCCACATGCAACATCACCGCAAATTAAACAAACCAATGGTAAAGTAGAATTCCGTTTGTTCATTGCCATACGTCTTCTTATGAATCTACAATAACCTAGATAGATTCGTTTTTTTTTTTGCAATCAGAAATGAATTTAATAACAATTGTCCTATGTTTATCAGCAACTTGAAAATACAAAGCAGATCCGTGATCATATCACGTGTTATTGATTACAAGCAAAAATAGGCAGGCGAAATGCTTCGAAAACAACTAAGAGCACTCAAGACTTGTCATTCAAGCAGATTTACAATATTGACATAAGAACAGCAGTAATAATACTTTGTATACAAAAAATAACATGTCTATTCCGTTGATATCGTCAAATAATCTAATCTTTAATTGTTAATGATTGTTTGGCATCGTCGATCATTGTGTGAACGACGGCACGAATTTGTTCACCTTGTTGTTCGTGTACAGTTTGTAACATATCAATTAAATATTTCACATGCGAACTAAGTCTTTGCACAGCAGCTACGAATCCATATTTATATAGGAGATATTTCCAAAACATCGTCACAATAGTATCTTGTATTTTTGATATTGTTAAAGAATTTCCGGCTATATAATTTCTGCTCGACATATCAAAAGATACAATTGAACTATTGGGTGAAAAAGCTAATATCATAAGAATGATTTTAATCAATGAAGGATCCGATTCTAATCTCGACGCAAATCTTTCCATTTTGCTTTCAACATCTCCCGTATAGAATGCACTTAGACCACTTCGAAGTAATGGATCATGTAAACCATTCAATTCACGCATAATATAGCCACTATGAAATATACCAAAGCCTCGAAAATTATTCTGTGTTAATTCTTCTGACGTTTCGAAAGATATTTCATGAAAATATCGAGTACGTTGAACAAATGGTATAAACAATGCATAGAATCGTCTGTAGATATTTAAAGCTGTTGTTGGCTTCGAACGAACTTTCAATGGTAACATTAGTTGAGCTTCGAACAGTTGTTTTGTGGTTGGAATGATTTCTGTTGCATCATAAGCATGAATAATATTCGAAAGAAGATCCCATTCATCTCTTGACAAAGTCGAACGATCATTTTGCAATAGACTCAATGTACAAGGCTAAATAAAGACAAGAAGAAGAAAAAAATGCCATTGTTGCTAACATGTTTGAAAAAGAAAACCTGTGGGAGTGAATGGACTGTTCGTACGTGAACTATTTTCATATCCTTTACAGATGAACATTTGTTCAAGTTAAAACGTCGATTACCAATTAATTCAGCATCCATTCCAAGTGCTAAACATTTTTGTAATCGACAAGCCGAACAGCATCCTCTTGTTTTTTGATTGATTTCACAATTATTTTCTTTCGAACATCGTCGTGATTGTTTTTTCTTTCATAATAAAATTGAATTAAAACAAACAAGAAGAATTATTTGTCTTTAGATTCATTCAAATTTCTACTTTTGGTTTATTTCCATGTCGACGAAAAAATGTCTTACATGATAAACAACTCATCACATTGAAATTTATTCCACGTGCTGTATCGCCACATACCAGACATACTAAGGGTAAATTACAATTTCGTTTCGTTAGCATGTTGTTGTTTTTTTCTTTCTTTTAATGATTTATCAACATCAAATCTAGAAAACAACGAAAAGAAATATTATGTTAGTCACACTATTTTCAAAACAATGCATTTCGATAAATATACTGATACAAGAGCTTGACGTCATTCATAGACGTACTTCGAAACCTGAAAATGTTCGAGATAAACACGATGAATCAACAGATAAAATTGTGTCTGACCGATTTAATTTATGATTAAAATAAAATTTATTTCGTATTTCATTGTGTTGTTCAAATATATTTTGTATATTGAATATAAATAATGAATTTGATTTCGATGAATTGAATGTAACAATACGACATGCAGTCGAAAATATTAATACCATAAGAATGATTTTAATATAAACACTATTGGGATGCATTTGTCTAATGAATTTAATAGAATTTGTTGTGACATATGGAGAATACATAACATCGCAACCGGCACGAAATGCTGAATAATCAAGAGCTTGACTAGATATTGTTGAGTAATCATTTTGAAGAAGATTCAATGCACAGAGCTGACAAAAGAAATGTTCGCATATGAAAATATTTAAAGAAAAGTCAATACTTCTGATAATTTCTTCATTTTTCGACTAGTTTTCGATGTGTCAAGAGTATATCGATGACTATCGATTATTTTCGGATCCATTCCCACTGCTAAACATTGACTTCACATTCGTTCTCATAGAGACATTGCTGTTTAACCTATGAAAGAAACAAAAAAATTAATAAAATATAATCTTTTTCTCTTATCTCATACTTCAGATTTATTTGCGTATCGCCGAAAGAAGGTTTTACTGGACACGCATGCTATCACATTAAAATTGAATCCATGTGCAAAATCAAGGATACATTGTATATCCGTTGTCTCCGACGATAAGCCTAAAACAAGAAACGTCCCTTCAGAGTGCATTTTTTCGAGATAAAAGTGCTAATCGTGACTTTCTGAATAAAAATAAAAGAATGTCTTCTTTCTACTTGTATCAAGATAACTGAAATACTTAGTCGAGTTCAAATTTCTTTTTTTCTTGAAATAATATGCAAAAGTTAGCTTCAGACATAGCACACGTTTGACGCGTGATAGTCGAACAAATTATAAAATATTATCTAAAATAAGTATGTAAGATGGAATGCCATCTTGACAAGACAACAGTATTCTCTCGTCTTTTTTACCTAATGCCACGAATAGACAAGTCCTCAGATGTTTTTTTTTCACATTTTTTCTTCGAAAGAAAACAATAATTTATCAGATTGTGACTTTCAATGCTCTCTCATTCTTTTTTTTTGTTTAATCATAATTAACAAGTAATACGATCGAATTATCCTTTGTTTTATCTTTATAGATAATTATAAATATTAAAAAAAAATGAAAAAATTACTAAGCCTTTCTTGATAAGATGAATGTTCATAACAGATTTTTAAAACTAAACCAAAAAGTACTTTTTTCCGGGAAAATGTAAACTATATTAATTAATTAATTAATTATATAGAATTTGTCAACGGTAAATTTATTCCTTTTTTTAAACACTTCTGCATGAATAAATCCTAACAATTAAATCAAGTCATGCACTCAAGTGCAGTTTTGTTTCATGTAAGGAATGTTTCCACCTGATATGATGAAAGTATGTCGATAAGAAATAGTACATTTTCGTATATAAAGAAAGATCTTAATATTAGAAGATCAATTTTTATTAAGTATTTATTTTGTTTAAATTAAAACTAAAATTAGAAAGTTTAATTTACCTTTAAGAAGGTATAGTATTGTTCCGTTCGATTCGTATTGGATGAGGATAAACCCTCTGCACTTAACTAAAGAAAAACAAAAAAATATGGGATAGATAGTTATTTTGCTTCATGCAGAGTGCATTTTACTTTTCGCCGAAACAAAGCCTCAGCAATATATAAATAGCTAATTATTACGCTTAACGAATATTATTAATTATTATTTTTCTCTTTTTTTTTATTCTTCTCGTGTTCTCATCTTATGATGATTTTACTCATTTGATTACTAACTACCTATGGTTAAATAAAACTTGACAAGAAAAGATGTCGTTGTAAAACAACTGATTGTAAGCGTTCTTAGTTCTTATTCTTATGAATACGTATAATCATAGATATTTAACCAACGTGATTCTCGATAGATAGAAAGAAATGTCAGAATTTGAAAGATTTTCATTGAAAGAAAACTAAGAATAGTTAATAGAAGAATAAATTCCAAACAAATCAATTTTCGATGCATTATTCGTGTAAGAATTATGATCGAACAAATGATTGTTATTGTTGCGAATGTTAAAAGTATAATTGAAAGATTATCGATCAGTGATAGATGACGTTTTTTTGTTGTTAATGGTTGTTGAAGATTCGTAATTTGATTTTTGTTCAAAACATATTCAAAAAGAACAAATCCAATAACTGAACAAAACGATAGAATACTAAGATAAAATGACATTGACAGTATTTGTTTTGACATAGATTTATTTGATACAATCACATTTTGACATTGTTTAATAAAATGATATTGTTTGAATTCATTTGTATTCTTAGCATGCCGTTCAAACAATGCTTTCGATGCTTGACGTATGCCAATTTGATGAAAGATTCTCAATGCACATGTATCATAATCATTCCATGAAAGATTTTCTAATAGATTATGATCTTGCAAAAATTTTAATAGTTCTATTTCGAGTCTCAATCTATCATCTGACATTTCTCCTGATTCGAAATAATGATAGTCATACGGCATCGTTTTTTTAACAATAGAAAAAAAGCGCGTCTTTTGATATTCTTAATGAAATATTCGTTAAACGTTTTTATTCATTTGATTTCATTTGAAAAACTTGAAAATAAACAACAGCAACAATAACAATTCGTTTCGTTTTTATTTAAGTTTGCACGTCTCTCAAAACTAAGCAGCACCATTAAAAATGCAATGAAATTTATAAATAAATGAGGATGAAACATTGCACATAAATAAATATGTATATATATATATAATATATAGACCACAGGCATTTGAATATTACTGTACACTTTGTCTGGAAGTCGAATCAATCTGACGTCTATCGCATATTCATATAATCCGGTGGTTGTTGAGTTTGTTTCATATGTTGCTCGACAAAATATTCGATGACACGATAAATAAATTCATATTGTCGTTCGGTTTGAACTAAACCTAAATATAGACAATAGGAAACGAAAGTTTATTTTACACTTTTAGTTTTTCTTTACCTGATCGTTGAGAACGTATATGTGTAATTAATCCCGGAATTTCAATTTCAATATCAAAACCTTCGGTACGTATTCGATTGAGAATCATATCGATCGCTATTGTTGCACCTGATCGACCGATGCCTGCACTACAATGCACAATCATTGGTGATGCATTCAATTCAGTGCCTAACGGTGTTGAACAACCAATTTTTTCAAAGAAATCAAGTAGAACAGTAAGTTGAGTATTATCACGTTGATTTGACACCAATGGTGAACCTAAATTTCGAAAAGAAAAACAAAAATCAAATGGATAGGATAGAGAAAAAAAAACGAAAATCCTCACCATGATCACCCCACGCTAAATATTGCCAATGGAATATTTCCCATGATCGTCCATCATCAGTCGTTATTTTCAATGTTCGTAGACGATAGTAACAATCATCATCGTTTGTTGTTTGCGTTGGCATTTGATAGCCAGCCGATGGAAGTGAACGTAATGTTCGTGATGTATTACTCGGAGCTTGAGCAGGACCGTAGTTTGTTTCGTTTAAATTTTCAACTGTAACCGTTCCGTAGGTTTTACTCGTATGAACTTCCGGCCAATAACGAGCACATTTATTCTATTGAGAAAAATGAATTTCGTTTTGTCTTTCGAAATTGAATCTACCTTCATTCCTTCGGTTTCTCGCGTAATCATAACTATCGATTTGACTGTTTCTTGTTGAACCATATGCCAGAAATCATTGATCGTAGTTGTTAACGGTCCTTGTGTCGCAATATACTCGCGTCCGAGACTTTCAATCGGTGGTCGAATGTAATTCGCATTGATATAATCAGTAACTGAATAATTTTTCAAAACAACACGTGTTTCATCGAACGGTAGAATGTTTTTAAAACGATTTCTCGATCGATTGTCAGTTTTTTCGCCGTATTTTTTCGAATGTAAACTCGATCGCATTTCTGATTGTTGATTGAGCAGATCGAACTCAAAACTAAAGCCTGTCCGATGACCATGCTGTGGCGAAACTAATTTCGAAAGATATTCACAACGTTGATGTACGTCACGTGCATGAAACCAATTGGCTGAACACGGTTGAACGAGACGAAATGCTGAACCATTGGTTGCAACAAGAATGTTATGTTTCAAATAGAAATGTATGAGATCATCGAGTGATTTAAAACGATCGATTTGTTCTCGACGACCTTTACCATCGAGAAACCATTCGTTATTTAAACATTTGATTTTAATATTTGCGATATCGTTCTGTGTTTTAACACAAATAACATAATCGCCTGGTATGGTCTCCGAATCACGTACGAGAAAAAGACCAACTTGATTCGAAGTATTGAGAATTGATTCTGTTTGAGAATGAGATATTGGACCATGATAATATCTAAAATACAGTTATTCGATATTGTATTAAGAGGATGAATCCGTTCGAATACTTTTCAAATGTTGGCATTTGTGCAAGAATCGGCACAGTTAATTCGATGATTTCATTGTTTTTCTCTCGAAGTTCGCCAACATTTTGTCGATAATGTTCAATCATATCGTATAATGTTGAGAAACATTCTTGTCGTTCGCCTAAATCGAAACCATCGTTGGTGCGTTGAACTCGTATATGAGTAATTTCTCCATTGGCACGTCTAATTTTAGTGTTTGAAAACAAAAAAAAACAAACTATTGTATCATATGAAATATTCGATTCACATACCGAACGGAGAGAACATATGCATCGGATTTTGTTGTCGATGGACGTACAAGAAAACTTCCAGGAGTTCCTTTTTCTTGTAGAAGTTTTTCAGCTTCGATGCCCGATAAATCTCGATGAAAGAAACTTGAAAACAGAACAATTTCTATTTTTTGTCAAAAATTCTCCTCGTTTACCTTCGAGTCAATCGACCAGCCATGGTTTTCAATCACTAGAGAGCAAGCAAGAAGAAAAAAAAATCTCAAAAAAAAAACTTTGCTTGAATATATAAATATGTACTGTCGCCGAAATCAATAGGACAACGAACGTTGATCTTAGCGACACATTTCATAAGAAAACGAAAAGAAATTTTAAGATTTTTTTTTCTATCACAAAAAAAGAATCAGTTGAAGAAAAATACTCGATGTGCTTTTTGTTGTTGTTTTTTTTATTAAAATAGATTTCAATCAGTCTAATCATGACATCTATGTTTGCGATGATGTTAGATTGCTACTTATTGTCACTTTGGAAGTTCGTGTCGATGGACCGAGTAATTTGAGACTTTGTCCATTATCTAAAGCCATCATTGGCGTACGTTTAGCAGCAATCGGTTCGGGTGGACCTATTTTTCGACGAGTTTTAGGGAGTTTTGAACGTGCACGTAGATGAGTATAAAAATTTGCAAATGTTTCAACAATAATCGGCATAGGCAAATCAATAATTAACACACCCGCAACTAGATCAATATATTTTTCTTTTCGAAATGAAATGTAAATCTCGTTTACCTGTTGCAACAGCACCAATTAACATGCCGAGCATCGTTTTCGGATATAAATCTCCGTAGCCAATTGTTGACATTGTTATTATATTGAACCAAAGTGCATCAGGAATCGATCGAAACATATTCTCATCGGGATGTCGAGTTGTCATTCGTTCAGCATAGTAAATCAATGAAGCAAATATAGCGACAGCAATGAGAACGAAAAAAATCAGCAGCCAAAGAACAGACGATGAATATTGCATTGATGTTACGATTACTTTCAAACCTGGATGATGATTAAATAATTTAAATAAACGCATAATACGTATTGTTGAAAGTAGATCAAGTGCTTCATTATCATTGACATTTAATTTTGTCAATGCCCATGTAAAAAGAAACCAAAATGTAGCCAGAAAATCAATAATATTTAAAACAGATTTACAGAAAACTTTTTTATTTGGACTAACAATAAATCTCATGAGTATTTCGAAGATAAACCATGAATTACCTAGAAGAATAATTCAATTAATGAAGAGAGAAAAATAAAACATACAAATCCATTCGACAATATCAAATGATGGATGAACATGTTGCCGACTTAATATCGGCGTTCGATCTGTTGTTGTTTTATTAACATAAACCGTAACAAAATCAATATCAGTTATACGAAATATGGATAATGTTCGTAGAATAAATGAAAGTATTGAAACAAGTATAAAAAATATTGAAATCACAGTTATAATTTTGGCTATTGTCGATGAACGTGGCTCTTCAAATATTTGCCAAACAATCATCATTAATTTTTTATATTTCGGTAAATGTCCTTGAATATAATTAATATCATCATCCCATCCGAATTTTTTCATAATCTCCTGTTGAGACGAACGAACAGTATCCAATTCTAAACTATCGAGAATAGCCAATGTTTCAGCTGTTGATCGATGTTTTGTATATGTCATCCAGCAGCATGGCTCAACTTCTTCACGTTGTAAACCCCAATAGGATAGTTCATCTTCAAATAAAGGTCCGCAAACGTTTGTTGGATAATGTAATTTACCAGTTCGATAATAATTTAATATTTGTGAAAAGACACCTGGATGACGATCAAAAAAATATTCATTTAAAATCGGATCATAGTACGATAATTGTTCGGTTAGTTTCGATAGACGTGTAGCTGGTAATTTACGTAATGTTGATTTTAATGTTTCGAAACGTGTACCACCAACATTAAGAATAATTCGTGTATCAATATCGGAACTTCCTAGAAGATTAACGGCCATTAATTTGTTTATTTATGTTTTTTTTTATTATCTTTCGTGATTAATTCAATTGTGTAGAATGAATCTTGCCTTGTTGATTAGGAATTGCATGCAGAGAAAAATTAACTTCGAGGTCTATTCACTGAGATAGATAGATAGATAGATAGACAGGCAGATATTCTTTTTTTTCGCTTCTGACAAGTATTAGAAAGAAAAAATGAGAAAAGAACGCAAAAATAGCATGACATGAAAAGAGAGAAGGCAAAAAAAAACTATGAGATGATATATGTGCATTAGTTGATGTTTTCTTTCTTCTTTCAAGCATAGATATAAATATACAGAATGCAAGACAAGTAGGTTGATTGATTTTGATATCTCCTTGATCCTGAAATGTGAGACAACCAATTGTTCGATCGATCAAATATTGATTTACGTGTGACTAACTTCACATTTATTTTTTGTATGACAAGTTCAATAGGATTTTATTTATTCACAAAAACAACGAACGTTCATTTTTAGATTTTAGTATTTTCTAAAAATAAATGACAGTAACTAATATAATTCATCAATGCCGTTGAGGATTAACACTTCGTCTTGGTGATAAACTCTTGAAAATTATTCTCTATTTGATTAGATAAAATGAATTGAATATTATTACTTTGGTTCGTTTTCGAATAGCTTCTAATTCGAGTTCGTAAGCTTTTGATAATGTTTCGAGATATTTTTCGATTTCTTCAATTTCTTGATATTGAGGATTGAAAGCATTTTCAATTAAAATTTTGTACAACGATCGATTGATGACAATCTACAGATAAGAAGAAGAAGAAGAAGAAAAGATTGATTCAAGATTTTGTTTTTCTACGATACAGGTTGATTATGAATTTTCGCGTGTTTCATTTTAAATAATTCTTCAGCTATTAATTTATGTCGTTCGTAGAGTTTAACTGATGTTGAAACAGAATTCGATTTGTGAATGATGATTTTCTCAGTTCGATTTGACCTTCATAGACAGAAATATATTATTAATTCAGTGCGAATAAGAACTCTTACTCATTATTAGAAGTGTTTATTTTCGATTTCGAATGAATTTGAGGTCGATGTTTGGCATGATGATTATCTTGATTAATCAAATACTCGTTGTTTCGATTCGATATTCGATCTTCAACATGTTTATTATCTAGACATATTTTAGCTTGAGTAAGTAGTCGTTCGGGTGTATGAACAATCGGCACAGCTCGACTCATATATGGTAATTTATGTAGAGTCTGTTGAGTAGTTTTAGCGAAGATTTGACGTCGTTGACTGGCAAGTGAATATTTTCGACGACGATATTGACGAAAAAATTTCTGAATACGTCGAGCAAAAATCTGAACAATTAAATTTCCACGTTGACCACCATGAGAATACAAAAGATACTCAGCACATGTCGTATGTCCACGAATGATTGCAAGATCGTAGGGTGTGATAAAATTTCCCTATGAAAATCAATTATTTGACTTCCGTAAAAAGGAAAAAAACAAATGCAAATCATCAATGTTTGCATACGATACGTACGGATGATGTTTGAAAGACGCAATTGACTCGTGCACAACATTCAATTAAAGTTCGACACAGAGAAATACTGCCGAAACTAGCAGCTAGATGAAGTGCCGTTCGAGATTCATCATTTCGAATATTGATATATTTTGGATAGAGCTGAAATACATAACGAATAAGGCTAAGCAAATTTGTTGATGAAAGATTCGATTGACAGATTGACTCGTGTATTGGATAGTCACCACGACGATTTTTTATCCAAATATTAGCCTGAGATTTGAGTAAACATTTGAGACAATCGAGATCCGCTTGAAAAAATGCACAATGACTCGGTCTATAGAAAAGAAAAGAAAATGACGTCGTATTCTTTTCAAACTAACGTTCTGCCACGATTATCCTGATGATTTGGATTGCCTTGAAAATCTAATAAAACTTGACACGCCTGCGTGTGATGAAAAGTTACCGCATAAAACAATGGCGTACAACCGTTTCTATCTTCGCCTGAAGACAAATGTGCGTTTTTTTACATTAAAGAAGAAAAAAATCGAATGCTAACTTTCAACTGAACAACCGTAGAATTCAACAAGCAAACGTATACATGCTTCATGGCCACGATTTGCAGCACAATGTAAAGCTAGAAATTATTCATAAATCTTAGTTTAATTAAGAATGCATAATTACCAGTAAGAGAATCTTTATCAACATGAAATGGATTAGCGCCTGATTTGTATAAAATCCTTAGGGCATCGACAATACCTAGGAGATTTACATTTCTCATTTATTTATTCTTCTCTGTTTAATCTCACCAGCACTTGACGCCCAGATAAACGGCGTACGCTTCTGTTGATCAAGACAATTAACATCTGCCTTATACTCGATTAATTTTTTTAATATCTCAATATTCTGTTGTGAAGCATAATGAATCGGATATACTCCATTTGCATCTGCTGTATGGATTGAAGTAGCATATTTCATAACAAGATCAAATAGATCGACATGTCCACAAACTACGTAGAAGAAAGGAAAAAAAAAGAAAAGTTTATTTCGATTGACTTTTTTTTTGCTTCTACCAGTTATCCAATGAATAATAGAATGGAGTTCATTGTCAACGAGTTGAGTATCAGCACCTTGTTCGCAAAGATATTTGACTAGTTTTGTTTGGCCATTTAAACATGCTAAATGAAGTGCTGAAAAACCTTCATGATCTTGCAAATTTAACAATTGTTTATTGAATAAATCATTTTCATAGATTAATTTTATACAAGAAATATCATGATGTTCACAACAATGATGCAGTAAAGACCTGCCTTGATCATCAATTTGATTAAGATCATACTTTAGAGAAGAAAAAAAAGAACCAATAAATTTCAATAATTAACAAAACAAAACTTTACTTTTTGTTTAATTAAATTTTCGATGCCTTGAAAATTTCCTTGTTGACAATATTCAACTAAGGACATGAGACTATAAAAATGAAGTAATATTAGATGACTAGAAACAAAACGAAGAAGAAACTAATGCTCAATGAAACACAACACACATTTTCTCTTTTCTTTTCTCGTATTTCTTTTATATGTTGCTGTCATGTCACCCGATAAGAACAAGGAAAAGTGTTAAACAACAATTATTTATAATCAGTCGAACATTTTTTTCGACGAAAAACAGAATTATTAATTGTTTGCAAATAGATTTCCGATATAGGACGATAAGGACATCAGTCTGTTCTCTTCTTGCGGTAGATGTCGTTGATAGTAATCAACCGTTGATTAGTTCAAAATGACAGTCAATAAAAAAGACCTACCTTAGTAATGTTGTAATGTTGTCTATCGTAAATAAGAAATTGTTGAGAATATGAATGGAAATGAATGTGAACTACTACGACATTGTATTGACACCGATGAATATTCGACAGTGAAAATTTCTCAACGATATATATTAATTCATCGAACAATTATTCGAAATCAAACTGACTTCAGTACGATACAAGTCTTTGTTATTTATTGATCAAGAGAAAGAGATCGTTTCTTTTTAGAATATCCATCGAATGTGATTCGAAAGATCTTCTCATCGAATTATTTGTCTCTGTCCGATGCTCAACTGACTTCTCATATCGATTCATCGAAATATGATTTCATCGTATTTGCAGATCAATCCATTGTATATACGCCGAAGAGTCTTCCGTTTTATGTTGATGATGATTTGAAGTTACTCGAACGAATTGGTATGACAAAAGATGATATCGATCGATTCGTGCAAACTCTCGACGCACAAGAAGATTTTCCATTGAAAAATTTCGACAAAATTCTACAGAAAATTCTCGATTATCTAGATATTCAAACAAGATTAAAGTAAATACAAAAAAAAACGAAGATAAGATATTTCGAAAGAAAATCAAAATTCTATTTTAAGATGTCGACAAGTTTGCAAACAATGGAGAGAATTAATTGATAAATCTTCTCGGTGGAATATAGTTAAACTATCTTCGAATTGTAAATGTATCGAACGAGCTCTAGAATATTTTCAGTATGTTGATATTCGAGAATTAGTATGTTTTAAAGTTTCTCAGCAAAAAACAAAACAAGAATTTCTTTCTTTAGGATTTATCCGAAGTTATCTGTGAGAATTTTCAATTGAACACGTCATTTTATCTCTATTCTCTTCGTTTACTATCGATTTCAACGAGTCATCCATTCGAATTAATAACTTCTCTATTTCAAATAGCTCCTTTTCTGCATTTAATCAAACTGATCGAACCTTCTTCATCGACAACTGAGCATCTATACAAATATGTACATTTTGTTCTTAATCAATGCCAAAACAAACTCAAATGTCTACATCGTTTACACATTCGACTACGATCTCAATCCGATCAGGTAGAGAAAAACAAAACGAAAATTCTAATCTCACAACTTTTTTGCTCTTCATCTTAGATATTCCTTCAATCATCTCTGAACACATCAATCCCAGTTTCCTATGAAATTCTTTCGTCAGATAGAACTTGTATTTTTTTTCAATAATTCATTGTTTTGTCAATCAAAAGAAAAAGAACGTTTTTTTTTTTTGCATTTTTTTTCTTCTTCAGATGGTTGAAATTCGTGATTTCGTCTTTTGGCGACGTGCACTCATCGTATTTAATCTCTTCTATTTCATCCTAGCATCGATCTTTCTCTTTCTCGCCATATTTACTCGAATCAAATCTCTCATTATCGATCCGCATTTATTCATCGGCTTAATTATTCTCAGTATTTACTTAATTATTTTATCATCAATTGGTTTATATGCGGTTATTAAACATCATCAAGTTCTTTTGTTTTTCTATGGCATTTTACTCTTTATTCTTTTTCTTTTTC
>Ga0209922_100684_pt1 | contig 39196 bp, 44 predicted proteins | sample ThiBiot_500_biof_FD_183946 | JGI IMG/M metagenome (GOLD analysis project Ga0209922, IMG submission 183946) | Wastewater bioreactor microbial communities from Cape Town, South Africa - Thiocy_expt_500_biof (SPAdes) | ecosystem: Engineered > Bioreactor > Thiocyanate-remediating > Anaerobic-Aerobic ... | reverse complement strand
GCAGCAGGACGCGCCATCGTCGATGGTCGCGATGAGGGTGCTGTCGACCGCCGCAAGGTCCGAGACGGGCTGCAGGGTCGGGGTGGGGAGGTTCGACGTCGCCATATCGCCAGCCTACGCCTCGGCGACGAGTTCGACCTTGAATCGCTCCGCGTTCTCGAGGAACGCCGCGTAGTGTCCTTCTCCGCCGGCGAACGGATGCCTGTCTTCGTAGAGCCGCGCCCACCCATGGTCGGTCGCCGAAGCCCACAGTCGGTCGACGATTGCGCGCGGGCCCGCGTGGAGGGCGAGGTGGCTGAGCCCGGGCATCCGCCGATCGTGTGCACCCGCCAACGGAGCGGCCTCGACCACGAGATACGTGTCGCCCTTACGCCAACTGCGGCCTTCGGGCCACGTCTGGTACGGCGCGTAGCCGAGTTCGCCGAGCAGCCACGCCCAGGCGGCGGCCGCTGCGGCGAGGTCGGCAGTACGCAGTTCGAGGTGGTGGACGACGCCTGCCGACGCGGGCACGGTGACGTCGATGTCGTGTTCGAGGTTGTGCATGAACTCGAGGCGGATGCCGGCGGCATCCTCTACGAACGACGCGTAGTAGCGGTCGCTGAATCGGGGGTAGAGCTTCGGCTCGCGCACCACGGTCCAGCCTGCGGCGACGGCGACCCCGTGGATGCGGTCGACCTCGACACGGGAGCCGACCTCGAGGGCGAGATGCTGCCACCCGACCCGGCCGTAGACGTGATGGCCGCGCTCGCGTGGGCCGTAGAGGATCAGTTCGGGCTCCCCCGCCCGCCACCAGAAGACCGCGCCGTCACCGTCGCTGCGGGCGAAGCCGAGTGCGCCGAGCACGGCACCGAACTGTGCGGAGGCGCGCGGCAGGTCATCGACCGTGATGCCCAGGTGATCGACGATCACGCGCGGTCCCGCTCAATACTCGTCTCACCGTCGACTCGACATGGCCTAGCAACGTGATCCCGCATGGGCCCACCGTAGCGGCGGTGACGAATGCAGGAGTTCTGTGCGAGGCGTGTCTCGACACCGCGTCATCGCGCGGATGGTCTCGCGATGCGGCCCGGATCTCCTGCGTTCGTCACGGGGTCAGGTCGCGACCGGGCGCGCGGGCGCAGACTGCGGCGGGCGGCTGCAGGCACCGCGCCGGGTCACCGCGCCGCCGGCTCCGACACGCCGTTGAGGGCATGCGGGCTATAGCGTGTGCGCCGCGTCGCGTCCAGCCCCCGGCGCGCCGGGCCGCGCAGACGTAGCGTCGAGGGCATGAGCACACCATCGAACGACACCGCACTGCACGGCACACGGGTCGCATTCCTCGCGACCGACGGGTTCGAAGACTCGGAGCTCACCTCCCCGTGGCAGGCGGTGAACGAGGCCGGCGCCGAGGTCGTCCTCGTCTCGCCGCGCAGCGGATCGATCACCGGCAAGAACGGTCATGAGCAGTCCGTCGACCTGTCCGCCGACGAGGCCGACGCCTCCGACTTCGACGCGCTGGTCCTTCCCGGCGGGGTCGTCAACGCAGACGATCTGCGAACGGATGCCGCGTCCGTGGCCTTCGCGAGGGACTTCTTCGCGCAGCACAAGCCGGTGGGCGCGATCTGTCATGCGGCATGGACCCTGATCGAGGGCGATGTCGTACGCGACCGCACCCTGACGAGCTACCCGAGCCTGAAGACCGACCTGCGCAATGCCGGCGCGGAGTGGGTCGATGAGGAGGTCGTCGTCGACGAGGGGTTCGTCACGAGCCGCACCCCGGACGACCTCCCCGCGTTCAACGCGAAGGTCATAGAAGAGATCGCGGAGGGGCGGCACTCCGGTCAGATCGCCTGATCTGCACCCTCGGACCGCCGGACGGTCGGGGCGGCGGTCAGACGCCGAGCTTCTTGGCGGCCTTCTTCGCCGCCTTGTCGACGATCTTGCGCGACTGTGAGCGGGCTTTGCGCAGGGAGGGATCGTCCCAGAGGTGCTTCGCGGCCTTGCTGATCTCGCGGTAGCGCGAACGCCCCGCTCGCGCGCCGAGCACGTAGGCGCCCGCTCCGACGACAGCGACGACGAGCCAGAACCTGAATGCGGACATGGTGCTTCCTTCCGATGAGTACGACGACCCCGACGCTAGGCGCCGACGCTTCGCTCCTCAAAGGGGTTGACAGCGCTCCGCCGATAGCCTGGAGACGCCATAGGAGGAGACACGGATGAAGATCAACGATCTGAGGCGGTTCGTCGCAATGGTCGATGCCGGCCTCCACGCTCCGCGAGCGGCGGAGAACCTCGGCGTCCCGCTCGCCTCGCTGTACACGTCACTCGAGAAGCTCGAGTCCGACGTCGGCCACCCGATCCTGTCGAAGGAGGGAAGCGGGTGGCGCCTCACCCCCGCAGGCACACTTCTGCTCGATGAGGCCCGCGCCGCGCGTCAAAGGACAGCCAAAGCCCTACAAGAAGCGCCAGGGGCGCTGACCACCGTCGCTCCACGCGAGCCGGCACAGTGCGTGTCGTCCCGTTCCGCTCGATCAGCGACCAGGCGAGGTCACACGTTGAAGCGGAACTCCACCGGGTTACGCTCCATATAGGCATCTGGAGCAAAGATGTGCATGGCGACCTCACCGCAGTTGCTTGACCAGCCGCTCGTCAGTTTCGGTCGCTTCGTGCTCCCCATCAGCATCGACATAGAGGTACGTCGTCGTCGTCACTTCCCCGGTTGCGCTGTAGCCGAGGCGCTCGTACAGGCGGCGCGCGTCGGCGTTGTCCAGCCCGACTCCGACGCTGAGCTCACCCGCCTCGCCGCTTGCCTCCTCAGCGGCGCGAATGATCGCCGTGCCGATACCTCGACCCCTGTGCGTGTCCGACACGTGAAGACTGCGCAACTCGCGGAGTGGTGCAAAGACAACCTCGCCGTGCCCCACCGGGGCATCGTCAATCCAAGCTGTGAGAAAGAGCGACTCGCCTCGATCCTGACGAGTGAACAGTCGCTCCGCGATCCTGGCGCCGGGATGCTCTGTTGCGGTGATCGCAGCAACGTCGTCGGCTCTGCAGAGGCGCACGACAAGGTGTTCAGAGCGACGCTCGGGGCCCGTGGTCACGCGACCTTCAACGGCGTGATCGACGCGATCTGTACGCCCGCGCGGTCCTCCGCCAGCTCCAGTTCGAACCGGGTCTGCAGGTTCAGCCAGAACTGGGGGTCCACGCCGAAATAGCGGCCGAGGCGCAACGCAGTATCGGCGGTGATCGCGCGCTTGCCATGCACGATCTCGTTGATGCGGCGCGGCGGCACGCCGATGGATACGGCGAGCTTGTGCTGCGTGATACCGAAGCCGTCGATGAAGTCCTCCATGAGGACCTCGCCCGGATGGACCGGCGGGTAGAGCTTCTCGACCATCATCCCTCCTCAGTGGTAGTCCACGATCTCGACGTCCTCAGCACCGGCATCCGTCCAGCGGAAGCAGATGCGCCACTGATCATTGATGCGGATGCTGTGCTGTCCCGCCCGGTCGCCCTTGAGTGCTTCCAAGCGATTGCCGGGCGGCACACGCAGAGCTTCGAGCTCGGTCGCGGCATCCAGCAGATGCAGCTTCCTGTTCGCGGTCTTGTGAATTCGCGGATCAAGTCGCTTCGCTGCTTCACGGCGCCACACCTGCGCCGTGTCGCGGTCGGCGAACGATCTGATCACGCGACCAGCGTATAACGCGGCGTGTTAATAACGCTAGACGTTAAACCGGAACTCCACGACGTCGCCATCCTGCATGACGTAGTCCTTGCCCTCGAGGCGCGCCTTACCCTTCGCGCGCGCCTCGGCGACCGAGCCGAGCGCGATGAGGTCGTCGAACGAGATGACTTCGGCCTTGATGAACCCCTTCTCGAAGTCCGTGTGGATGACGCCGGCCGCCTGCGGGGCCTTCCAGCCCTTGCCGATCGTCCAGGCGCGCGCCTCCTTGGGGCCCGCCGTCAGGTAGGTCTGCAGCCCGAGCGTGTCGAAGCCGATGCGGGCGAGCTGGTCGAGTCCCGACTCGTCCTGCCCGGTGGATGCCAGCAGTTCCGCGGCATCCTCCGGGTCGAGGTCGATGAGCTCCGATTCGATCTTCGCGTCGAGGAAAACGGCCTTCGCCGGGGCGACGAGCGCCTCCAGTTCGGCCTTGCGCGCGGCATCCGTCAACACCGACTCGTCGACGTTGAACACGAAGATGAAGGGCTTCGCGGTGAGGAGCCCGAGCTCGCGGATCGGAGCCAGATCGAGTCCCGACGCGGACAGCAGCTCACCGCGCTGCAGCGCATCGCGAGCCGCCTCGGCGGCGGCGAGCACCGACGGATCGAGCTTCTTGCCGCGCACCTCCTTCTCGTAGCGCGTGATCGCCTTCTCGAGCGTCTCGAGGTCGGCGAGCTGCAGCTCGGCGTTGATGGTCTCCATGTCGTTCTTCGGGTTCACGTCCCCGTCGACGTGCACGACATCACTGTCGGCGAAGCCGCGGACGACCTGCGCGATGGCATCCGCCTCGCGGATGTTCGCGAGGAACTTGTTGCCGAGCCCCTCACCCTCGCTCGCGCCGCGCACGATCCCCGCGATATCGACGAACGACACGGCTGCCGGCAGCAGCCGCTCCGAGCCGAACACCTCGGCGAGCTTCGCGAGCCGCGGGTCGGGCAGGTTCACGACGCCGACGTTCGGCTCGATCGTCGCGAACGGATAGTTCGCCGCGAGCACGTCGTTCTTGGTCAGGGCGTTGAACAGGGTGGACTTGCCGACGTTGGGCAGTCCGACGATTCCGATGGTGAGAGCCACGGGAGTCCAGTCTACGCGGCGGGCCCCGCCCGCCCTCGCACGGGCGTCAGCGACGCGTCGACCGGAACGCGCGCGTGACGTAGGGCAGTTCGACGGATGCCTCGCCCGCCACACCCATCTCGTCGAGGAGCGCCCCGACCTCGTCGTCGATGCGGGCACGCTCGTCCTCGGATGCCGTGATGACGTAGCTGCGCGAGTGCACCATCGCGAGGAGTTCGTCGCGCATCATCGTCCGCACCCAGCGCCACTGGTGCTCCTCGAACTCCTCGAACGGCGGCGCGGATGACGGCCCACCCGCGGCGAGAAACAGCTCTGCGTTGCTCCCCTGCATGATTCCGCCCAGTCGCGCCACCCACTGCACCGACTCGTCCCGACTGTTCCAGATGAGGCCGAGCGTCCCCCCGGGCTTGAGGATCCGGCCGAGTTCCGCGGATGCCGCGACCGGGTCGACCCAATGCCACGCCTGCCCGAGGACGACAGCGTCGACACTCTCCTCGGGAAGGTTCACGTGCTCGGCTGTGCCGACCAGCGTCTCCGTCCCGGGGAGCGTCGCGCGAAGGGTGTCGAGCATCGCGGCATCCGGGTCGACGGCGATGATCTCTCCCCCGCGCTCGGCCATCAGGTGCGACACGACGGCGGTCAGCTTGCCCGTGCCTGCGCCGACGTCGGCAACCCGCGCGGCGTCTCCCACCCCGTCGAGCAGCCATGCCACCGCCTCCACGGGATACGTCGGCCGTCCCCGCTCGTACGCGCCCGCCTGCGCTCCGAAGCTTCTCGCCATCTCATCGCGCGTCGCCATGGTCGCGACCCTACGCCGCACCGCCGACACGCGGTACCCACCCGAGCGCGCAACGGATCGCAACGTGGGGCCACCTACCGTCGGAGGACCTCGCAGCTTTCCGCCGAGGCGATCAACACAAGGATGTGATGTCGATGACCACCGTTGCCCCCTCACCCACGCGCACCGAGGTACCCACCACGATGCGCGCCGCCGTCGTGACCACGACCGGCGAACCGCTCACGATCTCGGAGGTGCCCGTGCCCACGCCGGGCCCCCACGAGGCACTCGTCCGGGTCATCACGTCGGGCGTGTGCCACACCGACCTCCACGCCGCCCGCGGCGACTGGCCCGTCGCCCCCAAGGACCAGATCATCCCGGGCCACGAGGGCTATGGCGAAGTCGTCGCGATCGGCGACCGCGTCACGACCCTCGAGGTGGGCCAGAAGGTCGGCAACGCGTGGCTGTGGTCGGCGTGCGGCGTGTGCGAGTACTGCCGCACGGGGTGGGAGACGCTCTGCCCCGAGCAGCAGAACGGCGGATACTCCGTCGACGGCAGCTTCGGCGAGTACATGCTCGTCGACGAACGCTACGCCGCGCGCATCCCCGACGGCGCCGACCCGGTCGAGGTCGCCCCAATCCTCTGCGCGGGGGTCACCGTCTACAAGGGACTGAAGATGACCGGCGTCCGTCCCGGCCAGTGGGTCGTCGTCTCCGGCATCGGCGGGCTCGGCCACATCGCCGTGCAGTACGCCCGCGCGATGGGCATGCGCGTCGTCGCGGTGGACGTCGACGACTCGAAGCTCGCCCTCGCGCGCACGCACGGCGCCGAGGTCACCGTGAACGCGGCGACCCACGAGCCGGGTGAAGCGGTGCAGGCGGCCACGGGCGGCGCGCACGGCGTGCTCGTGACCGCCGTCCATCCGAAGGCGTTCGACCAGGCCCTGGGCGTCGTGCGCCGCGGCGCGACGATCGTGTTCAACGGCCTGCCGCCGGGCACCTTCGACGCCGACATCTTCGACATCGTCCTGCGCGCCATCACGATCCGTGGATCGATCGTCGGCACCCGCCAGGACCTCGCCGACGCCCTCGACTTCTACGCGCGCGGGGAGATCCACCCGACCGTGCACGTCGAGACGCTCGAGGACGTCAACGACGTGTTCGAGCGGATGGAGCGCGGAAAGATCGACGGCCGCATCGTCATGCAGTTCTGACGACGCGGTGTCCGTGCATGAGCGCGGATCGGATGCCGGGGAGGTGCGGCCGCAGCAGGGCCGCACCTCCCCGTGCGTCCGCACCCGTCGCGTCGCGGCGCCACGGCGCGCCTGACGGGCCGGATCCTCCCGTCGGGCGAAAGTGGACGTGTGGCCCTGGACTTCACCGCGATCGACTTCGAGACGGCGAACTCTTCCAGCGCGTCGGCCTGCGCCGTCGGACTCACCCGCGTCCGTGACGGACGCGTCGTCGCCACCACCGGGTGGCTCATCCAGCCGCCGCCCGGCCACGAACGCTTCTTCGAGCTGAACATCGGCATCCACGGGATCACCGCCGCGGACGTCGGCGACGCGGCCACGTGGGTCGACCAGTTGCCCGCGCTCACCGAGTTCATCGGCGACGACGTGCTCGTCGCCCACAACGCCGGGTTCGACATGACCGTCCTGCGCCGCGCATGCGAGGTGACGGATGCCGCGTGCCCGCCCTACCGCTACGCCTGCAGCCTGCAGGTGTCGCGCAAGACCTACGACCTCGCGTCGTATCGCCTGCCGCTCGTCGCCGCCGCGGCCGGCTTTCTGGATTTCGCGCATCACGATGCCTCCGCGGACGCGCTCGCGTGCGCGCACATCATGATCGACGCGGCCGCGCGAGCGGGAGCCGGCGACGTCATCGAACTGGCGATGCTGTTGGGGCTGCGAGTACCGCAGATCCCCGTGCCGGTCCCGGTCGCGACCGTCGGCTGAGGCCCCGGAGGCTCTGCCACGGCGTGCTGCGTCGACGTCTGCCCCACCCCGATGTCGGAGGCCCGCGTCACACTCCTTGCATGGATGCCGTGATCGCCACCGCTCTCGCCGTCGCGTGCCTGTTCGCGGGTATGCTCGCCGGCTGGTTCGCCGCGTCGGCGCGCGCCGCCGAACGTGGCTCCGCGGCACGCGCGGCGCTCGTCGCCCGCGCCGTCGCCGCCGAGTCCGCGCACACCTCACTCTCCGAGCAACTGGAACAGCAGCGCGCTCTGACGCGTGAGCTCGGTTCTCAGACCCGCGCCGATCTCGCCGCGCAACAGGAGCGCGAACGGCGCGAGCAGCTGGTGCTGCGCGCACTCGCCCCTGTACAGGAGTCGCTTCAGTCGATGCAGCACAAGGTCGATGAGCTCGAACGTGAGAGGCAGATGCAGTACGGGTCGATCGCCGAGCAGTTGCGCCGCTCGCACGAGGCAGGCGAGGCGCTGCGCGCGACGACGGAGTCCCTCGCCGGCGCTCTGCGCTCGAACGCGACCCGCGGCGTCTGGGGCGAGACGCAGCTGCGCCGCGTGGTCGAGTCCGCCGGCCTCACCCGCTACGTCGACTTCGATCTGCAGACGTCGCTCACGTCCGATGCCGGCGCGGGTCGCCCCGACATGATCGTGCGCCTCCCCGGTGACAAGGCACTCGCTGTGGACGCCAAGGTTCCCCTGGACGCGTACCTGGAGGCATCCGCCATCCCGATGACGGCGCAGGGCGAGCAGGCGGCACGGCGCACGCAGCTGCTGCAGGCGCACGTCAAGGCGGTGCGCGCACACATCGACGCGCTCTCGGCCAAGCGCTACTGGACGGGCCTCGAATCGAGCCCCGAGTTCGTCGTCTGCTTCATCCCCAGCGAGTCGCTCCTCGCGGCTGCGCTCGAAGAAGACCCGACGCTGCTCGACTACGCCTTCTCGCGTCGCGTCGCGCTCGCTTCGCCGGTGAATCTCTGGGCTGTGCTGAAGACCGTCGCGTACACGTGGACGCAACAGGATGTCTCGACGGAGGCGCGGCGTCTGTTCGACCTCGGCAATGAGCTCTACCAGCGCCTCGGCGCTCTGGCCGCTCATGCCGACGATCTGCGCCGGGCGATCGAGCGGACCGTCGACAGCTACAACCGCTTCGCGGGTTCGCTCGAGTCCCGCGTACTCGTCAGCGCGCGACGGTTCCCGGGAATCGACGACACCAAGCTGGATGCCACGGCGACGCCTGCCGCCATCGACAAGACCCCGCGAAAGCTGACCGCACCGGAGCTGACGGAGCACATCGCCGCGGACGTCGGCGACCTCCGCGAACGCCTCTGAACAGGCGCGAGAATGGTACGGGTCAGGACCCGCCGGGGAACAGGTTCAGTAGACCGACGACGGCGATCGAGACACCGACGAAGGCGCCGATCATCCACCATGCGTTCACCTGGTGACCGTCCGGCGTACGCCTGCGCAGCAGCACATCGGGTCGCCGCGCGGTGTCCACGGGGACCGGGATCTGACCCGTCCTCGGGTTGGGTGCTGCTGCGGTCATTCGAACCCCCGGAGTCGGTGTCGGTGATGGTGCTGTCACCCTTGACCGTGATCCATTGTGCCAGACCCAGCCTCGCGGGTGCGGCAGTCGCCCCGGATCGTCACCGATCGTTCGCGGCACGCCGCCGCGCAGCGATCAGAGTCGGCACCAGCCGATCAGAGCCACTTCGACGTGAGGTGCTCCGAGGAGATGCGTCGGAGCGTCCCCGATGCGCCGCGCAGGACCACGCTCTCGGTGTAGACGAAGTCGCCGTCGCGGCGCACGCCCGCGACGAGTTCACCGTTCGTGACGCCGGTCGCGACGAAGATCGTGTTCTTGCCCTTGACCATCTCATCGGCCTCGTAGACGTATCCGTCCAGCTTCAGTCCGGCGTCGATCCCGCGCTGCTTCTCCTCGTCGTCGCGCGGCCACAGCCGGCCCTGAATGTGCCCGCCGAGCGCCGTGATGGCACATGTCGTCGCGACGCCTTCCGGGCTGCCGCCGATGCCGATGCACATGTCGGTGCGCGCGTTGTGACGCGCCGCGTTGATGCCACCGGCGACGTCACCGTCGCTCATCAGGCGGGTGCCGGCACCGGCCTCGCGGATGTCCTCGATGAGCTTCGCGTGCCGCGGCCGGTTGAGCACAGAGACGATGATCTCGTCGACGGGCTTGCCGAGCGCCTTCGCAAGGAGGCGGATGTTCTCGCCGACCGGGAGGCGGATGTCGACCACGCCGACGCCCTCGGGGCCCGTGACGATCTTGTCCATGTAGAAGACGCTCGAGGCATCCAGCATCGTCCCGCGGTCGGACACCGCGAGCACCGACAGGGCGTTGTTGCGGCCCTCGGCCGTCAGCGACGTGCCGTCGATCGGGTCGACGGCGATGTCGCACTGCGGGCCTCGGCCCGTCCCCACGTGCTCGCCGTTGAAGAGCATCGGGGCATTGTCCTTCTCGCCCTCGCCGATCACGATGACACCGTCGAAGTTCACGGTCGTGAGGAACGCGCGCATGGCATCCACCGCGGCGCCGTCGGCCAGCTCTTTCTGACCTCGGCCGATGAACGGCACCGAGCGGATCGCAGCCGCCTCGGTCGCGCGCACCAACTCCAGCGCGAGGTTCCGGTCGGGGTGGAGGGGGCTCATATCCGCGGTCAGACTCACCATGCTCAGAGCGTATGACGAACCTCCCCTCTGCACGCGATTTTTCGCGTCGTGATACGTGAAGGAATCGCGTTTCCTTCACGGGCCGCAATGCGCGGCATCCGTTATCCCCGGCCTTGCACCCCCATCGCCGACGCGCGGGTTTCGCTAGAGTTACCCGTGGAACATCCGCAGATCTGAGGAGTGGAAATGCCCGTCGCAACCCCTGAGCAGTACGCAGAAATGCTCGACAAGGCGAAGGCGGGCGGGTACGCCTTCCCCGCGATCAACGCCGCCAGCTCGCAGTCGATCAACGCGGTCCTGCAGGGCCTCACGGAAGCCGGCTCCGACGGCATCCTCCAGGTGACCACGGGCGGTGCGGACTACTTCGCCGGCCACACGGTCAAGGGCCGCGCGACCGGCGCGCTCGCTTTTGCGAAGTTCGCGACCGAAGTCGCCAAGAACTACCCGATCACGGTCGCGCTCCACACCGACCACTGCCCGAAGCCCGCTCTCGAGGACTTCGTGCTGCCGCTCATCGCCGCCTCCGAGGAAGAGGTCAAGGCGGGCCGCAACCCGATCTTCCAGTCGCACATGTGGGACGGCTCGGCTGTGCCGCTCGAGGAGAACATCGAGATCGCCAAGGAGCTCCTGCCCCGCATGAAGGCGATCAACGCGATCCTCGAGGTCGAGATCGGTGTCGTCGGCGGCGAAGAGGACGGCGTCAAGCACGAGGGCACGAACGACGCCCTCTACACGACCACCGGCGACGTCGCCCGCTTCGTCGAGGCGCTCGGCCTCGGCGAGAACGGCCGCTACATCGCGGCCCTCACCTTCGGCAACGTGCACGGCGTCTACAAGCCCGGCAACGTGAAGCTGAAGCCGGAGCTCCTCGGCGAGATCCAGGCGGGCATCGCGGAGAAGTTCGGCACGGGCGCGAAGCCGCTCGATCTCGTCTTCCACGGCGGCAGCGGCTCGACCCCCGAAGAGATCGCGCTCGCGGTCCGCAACGGCGTCGTGAAGATGAACATCGACACCGACACGCAGTACGCGTTCACGCGCTCGGTCGCCGGGTTCATGTTCCAGAACTACGACGGCGTCCTGAAGGTCGACGGCGAGGTCGGCAACAAGAAGGCCTACGACCCGCGCGCCTGGGGCAAGATCGCCGAGTCGGCGATGGCCGCTCGCGTCGTCGAGGCCACGCAGCAGCTCGGCTCGGCGGGTCACTCCATCTCGGCCTGACCCTCTTGAGGCACCACGAACCGCCCGATCCCCGAGGGGTCGGGCGGTTCGCCGTTTGCCGGGCGGGGTGAGATGGGGCTGATGCGCCGGGGCGACTCAGCGCCCGAAGTGCGCGACGACGGCCGGGTCGCCGAGGAGCGGCACGGTCAAGCACACGCTCACGAGCACGAAGCTCGCGATCGCCCCGACGAGCGGGATCCACCAGCTGAGACGCCCACGGATCACCGAGCGCCACGACAGCAGCGCCGTGATCAGCCAGCCGATCGCGAAGACGGCGGCGCCGATCCGCCCCCAGAGGTCTCCCGCGGCCGTGTTCGTGAAGGTCGCGTCGATGCCGGCGAGGGTCATCCAGGTCTGGGCGAACTCATTGAAGTGCCACAGCTGCGGCACGGCGCTCAGCACCGTGATGAACCCGTAGACGACGAGCGCGAGAGTGATGATGCGATCTGCGCGTCGCGTCGGGCGCGCGGCCGTCGTCGTGGGCCTCGGTACCGGCAGCGGCGCATGGTGCGGCACGGAAGACAGGGATGCCGCAGGCGGAGCCGGCGCCTCGGGGAGCGGCAGGCGGATCGCCGCGCGCTGCTCCTCGGGCGTCGCGTACTCCCCGTACGCGGGCCGCGGGCGCTCCTCTGGAGCGGGACCCGGCTCCGCGGCGCTCCCCACCGTCAGCCTCGATCCCCCGTGCCGCGACCGCCGAGCGCCCGCTCGTCGCGCTTGCCCGAGGCATCCTGACGCAGTTCCTTCGGCAACGAGAACATGAGGTCCTCTTCGGCCGTGCGCACCTGCTCGACGTCGCGGTACCCCGCGCCGGCGAGCTCGGCGAGCACCTCCTGCACGAGCACCTCCGGCACCGACGCGCCGCTCGTGACGCCGACCGTCTCGACGCCGTCGAGCCACGCCTGCTCGATCTCGTGTGCGTAGTCGACGCGGTAGGCGGCCTGGGCGCCGTACTCGAGAGCGACCTCGACGAGGCGCACGGAGTTCGACGAGTTCGACGACCCGACGACGATCACGAGGTCGGCATCCTTCGCGACCTTCTTGATCGCGACCTGACGGTTCTGCGTCGCGTAGCAGATGTCGTCGGACGGGGGGTCGTTGAGTTCGGGGAAGCGCTCACGCAGCCGGCGCACCGTCTCCATGGTCTCGTCGACCGACAGCGTCGTCTGCGACAGCCACACGACCTTCGACGGGTCCTTGACCTCGACGGTCTCCGCATCCTCGGGCGAGTTGACGATCGTGACGTGGTCGGGAGCCTCCCCCGCGGTGCCCTCCACCTCCTCGTGACCGTCGTGGCCGATCAGGAGGATCTCGAAGTCGTCGCGGGCGAATCGCACCGCCTCGCGGTGCACCTTCGTCACGAGCGGGCAGGTCGCGTCGATCGCCTGGAGTCCGCGCGCGGCCGCTTCGTTCACGACGGCGGGTGACACGCCGTGCGCGCTGAAGACGACGTGAGCGCCTTCGGGCACCTCGTCGACCTCGTCGACGAAGATCGCACCCTGAGCCTCGAGCTCCGTGACGACATGGATGTTGTGGACGATCTGCTTGCGCACGTAGACCGGGGCGCCGTAACGCTCGAGCGCCTTCTCGACGGCGATGACCGCCCGGTCGACGCCCGCGCAGTAGCCGCGCGGCGACGCGAGGAGAACCTTCTTGTGTCCGGCCACCGGGATATCCTGAAGCCGCCCGCGGGCGCCCGGGATACGCGGCGACGGAAGACGGACGGCTGTGCTGCTCACACCGTCGATTCTACGGACGACGCGCTGAGTGCGGGCCGCACGGACGGGATCGCGCCCGACGAGCACACGCGTACCGCGCACGGGCTGACACAGAGGGAGAGGGAGCCATGGCCGCATTCGAGTCGATGCCCGGTCAGACGCCGCCGCCCGACGCGGTGCACCCCCGCGACTCGTCCGCCGATGCGCCGACGTCGGTCGCGCGGCTCAACGAGACGATCCGCGGCTTCGTGTCGAACTGGGGCTCGGTGTGGGTCGAGGGCGAGATCACCGCCTGGAACGTCCGCGGCGGGCACGTCTTCGGCAGGCTCAAGGATGCCTCGGGCGACGCGCTGATCTCCTTCCGACTGTGGTCGTCGGTCCTCCAGCGACTGCCCGCCGACATGCGCGACCTGAAGATCGGCGACCGCGTCGTCGCCTGCGTGAAGAGCGACTACTTCGTGAAGTCGGGCGACTTCACCTTCACGGTCTCGGCGATGCGCCACACGGGTCTCGGCGACCAGCTCGAGCGCCTCGAGCGACTGCGCGCCCAGTTGCGCTCCGAAGGGCTCTTCGACCCGGCGCGCAAGAAGCGCCTGCCGTTCCTCCCGCACGTGATCGGTCTCATCACCGGCGAGCGCAGCGACGCGGAGAAGGATGTGCACCGGAACGCCGAGCTGCGGTGGCCGCAGGTTCACTTCCGCACGATCCACGCGGCGGTCCAGGGCGACCGGTGCGTGCCCGAGACGATCGCCGCGCTCGCGGCCCTCGACGCCGATCCCGACGTCGACGTGATCGTCATCGCGCGCGGCGGCGGCGATCCGCAGACCCTCCTGGGCTTCAGCGACGAGCGACTCCTGCGCGCGGTGGCGGCCGCCGCGACTCCCGTCGTCTCGGCAATCGGCCATGAGAACGACCATCCTCTGCTGGATGACGTCGCCGACCTGCGCGCCTCGACGCCGACGGATGCCGCCAAGCGCGTCGTCCCGGACGTCGCCGAACAGCGTGCGCTCGTGCAGCAGCTCCGCGCCCGAGCCCGCACCCGGCTCACGCAGCGCCTCGCGCACGACGTCGCCCAACTCGAACAGCTGCGGACACGCCCCGTGCTGCGTGCGCCGGATGCGATGCTGACCTCGCGCGCACACGAGCTGTTCGCGCTGACCGCTCGCGGGCGCGACGTCGTGACGCGTGTCGTGCACGACGGCGAACGCCGGACGAGCCAGCTGCGCGCCTCGCTCAGCGCGCTGTCCCCCGGTGCGACGCTCGCGCGCGGGTATGCGATCGCGTACACGGACGGCGGCGTCATCGTGCGGGATGCCGCGCAGGCACCCGCCGGCACCGACGTGGTCGTCGCCGTCGCCGCCGGATCCTTCGCCGCGCGGTCTGAAGGCCCTGTGCCGGAAGACCCCCTTGCCTGAAAGCCCTGTACCCGAAAGCCCTGTACCCGAAAGCCCTGTGCCCGAAATCCCTGTGCCCGAAGGCCCTGGGCCCGAAAGCCCTGTGTCCGAGGGCGCTGTGCCCGAGGGTGCGGACTCGGAGCGACGGGGCGAGGGCCCGGGCACCGACACGTCGGCGCGGTGGCGGCCCGCCGGCGTCGCGTACGCCGCGGCTCGGCCTGTCGGGGCACCCGCCTAAGATGGAGGTCATGACCGACGAAGCCGCCGCCGATGTCGCGACCCTGTCGTTCGAGCAGGCCCGTGACGAACTCGTGCGCGTCGTCGCCGAGCTCGAGCAGGGCGCACCGACGCTCGAGCACTCGCTGACGCTGTGGACCCGCGGCGAGGCCCTCGCCGCCCGCTGCGAGGAGTGGCTCGTCGGCGCGAAGCGCCTGCTGGATGCCACGCGACCTGCGGACGCGGAGGGCTGATGGCCGACGGACCCCGTATCGTCGCGGAGCTCGGCCGCCCCGAGACTCCGCAGGAGACAGCCGACCGCAAGGCCGCGGCATCCGCCGTCTACCGCTCGAGCCAGACGTTCCGGAACCTCATCGCCGCGCTCATCGTGACGGTCGCGGTCGTCACGGTCATCGCACTCGGCGTGCCACGCGGCTCGCTCCCGGACCCCGAACCCGTCGATGTCGCCGCATCCGCAGCCCGCGTGCAGGCCTCGCTCGATCACACCCTTCTCGTCCCCGCGGTGCCCTCCGCCTGGCGCGCCAACTCGGCCCGCATCGAAGGTGGCATGTGGCGCGTCGTGTACGCACCGGAAGAGGGCTTCGTCAACGTCGGCCAGGGCTTCGACGTCCCCGAGGGGTGGGCATCGGCGAAGCTCGGCAACATCTCCCCGACCGGCTCGGTGACGATCGACGGCATCGAGTGGGACGAGTACACGATCTCGGCCGCATCACGCACCGACGGCATCACCTATGCACTGTCGACGGATGCCGGTGCCGACGCCGTCCTCGTCTACGGAAAGACCAACGCCGCCGACGCCGCGATCGCGGCCGAGGGCGTCGCCGACCAGATCCGCGCCCTGCGTGAGGAGACCCGATGACAGCCGCGCAGAGCGCCGCCGAGACGCCCGCCTCGGTGTGGCAGGACATGCAGGACGGCAACGCCCGCTTCGTCGCGGGTTCGCCGCGGCATCCGCGCCAAGACGTCGAGCGCCGGCACGAGCTCGCCGCGGCGCAGACCCCGCGCGCCGCCCTGTTCGGCTGTGCCGACTCGCGCCTCGCGGCGGAGATCATCTTCGATCAGGGCCTCGGCGACCTGTTCGTCGTCCGCAATGCGGGCCAGGTGGCGTCGGATTCGGCGACCGCGAGCCTCGAGTACGCGGTGTCGGCCCTCCACGTGCCGCTCATCATCGTGCTCGCGCACGACGAGTGCGGGGCCGTCCGTGCCGCGATCGATTCGACGACGCTCGAGAGCCCGGAGCTGCCGCCGCACATCTGGCGCCTCATCGCGAAGATCGTCCCCGCCGCCCGCGACGTGCTGCGTGCGAGCGACGGCATCGATCCGCGCGAACTCGACGCCGAGGATGTCGGCATCGCCCACCTTCGCAACACGATCGACGACATCCTGTCGTCGTCTCGTCTCATCGCCGATGCCGTCGCGCAAGGTCGGCTCGGCATCGTGGGTGCCAACTATCGCCTCGACGAAGGCACCGCGATCCCGCACGTGACCGTCGGCATCGACGGCTGACAGATACACCACACCCGAAACCAGGAAACGAGGACGTGACCGACATGGCCGAGACCGAATACCGCATCGAACACGACACGATGGGCGAAGTGCGGGTGCCCAAGGACGCCCTGTACGCCGCCCAGACGCAGCGTGCGGTGGAGAACTTCCCGATCTCGGGAACGGGGCTCGAGTCGACGCAGATCGCGGCTCTCGCGCGCATCAAGAAGGCCGCGGCCCTCGCGAACAAGGCCCTCGGCACCCTCGACGGCGACATCGCGGATGCCATCGCCGCCGCCGCGGACGATGTCATCACGGGTCGCTACGACGACCAGTTCCCCGTCGACACGTACCAGACCGGCTCCGGCACCTCGTCGAACATGAACATGAACGAGGTGCTTGCGACCCTCGCGACCGCGAAGCTCGGCGCCCCCGTGCACCCGAACGACCACGTGAACGCGTCGCAGTCCTCGAACGACGTCTTCCCGACGTCGGTGCACATCGCCGTCACCCAGGCGCTCATCGACGACCTGATCCCGGCGCTCGATCACCTCGCCGTCGCGCTCGAGGCGAAGGCGGTGCTGTGGAAGGACGCCGTGAAGTCGGGCCGCACGCACCTCATGGATGCCACGCCGGTGACCCTCGGCCAGGAGTTCGGCGGGTACGCGCGCCAGATCCGCCTGGGCGTCGAGCGAGTGCAGGCCGTCCTCCCCCGCGTGGGTGAGGTGCCCCTCGGCGGCACCGCCGTCGGCACGGGCATCAATACGCCGCTCGGGTTCCCGCAGAAGGTCATCGAGCTGCTCGCGGCCGAGACGGAGCTTCCGATCACCGAGGCGAAGGACCACTTCGAGGCGCAGGCCAACCGTGACGGCCTCGTCGAGGCATCCGGCGCCCTGCGCACGATCGCCGTCTCGCTCACGAAGATCAACAACGACATCCGCTGGATGGGCTCGGGCCCGAACACGGGTCTCGGCGAACTGCACATCCCCGATCTGCAGCCGGGCTCCTCGATCATGCCCGGAAAGGTCAACCCGGTCGTCCCCGAGGCGACCCTGATGGTCTGCGCGCGCGTCATCGGCAACGACGCGACGGTCGCGTGGGCCGGTGCCTCGGGCTCGTTCGAGCTCAACGTCGCCATTCCCGTGATGGGAACGGCCCTCCTCGAGTCGATCCGTCTGCTCTCGAACGCCATGCGCGTCCTCGCCGACAAGACGATTGACGGTCTCGAGGCGAACCTCGAGCGCGCCGCGGCGTTCGCGGGCATGTCGCCGTCGATCGTGACGCCCCTGAACAAGCTGATCGGTTACGAAGCGGCCGCGAAGATCGCCAAGCACGCGGTCGCCAAGGGCATCACCGTCCGCGAGGCGGTCATCGACCTGGGCTACCTCGAGCGCGGCGAACTGACCGAAGCACAGCTCGACGAAAAACTCGATCTCCTATCGATGACCCACGCGGGTTGATAATCGGAGGGTGAACCGCACCGTCGGGGCAAGCCGGGCCACGCCCCCTCGCCGCCCCCGTACTCTCGGCCTTCTGCTGACGATCGTCGGCGCGGGCTTCGCGGGAACGGCCCTGCTCGTGCTCGGCGTCCTCATGTTCACCACGGCAGAAGTGGTGTGGGGCGCCGTCCTCGCCTTCGTCGTGGGCGCCCTCCTGACGCTCGCGATCACGGGGGTCGTCGGGTGGACGCTCGCCGATCAGACGCCTCCACCCGCGGCGGTCGACGGCGCCGAGGCATCCTTCGACACGCACCGCCGACTTCTCGACGATGTGCGCCACGAGCTCAAGACGCCCATCACGATCGTGCGCGGCCACCTCGAGATCATGAACCCGAACGATCCCGCGGATGCCGCGGCGACCCGCGATCTCGGCATCGCGGAGCTCGACCGTATGACACGACTGATCGGCGACATCGACCTGCTCGCGGCCGTCGAGACGGACAACTTCCGCATGGGTGACGTCGACATCGCGACGCTCACCGGTCAGGTGTTCGAGCTCGTCGGGGTCATCCCCGCGCACACGTGGCGCCTGGAGCAGACTGCCGGCGGCCTCATCAGGGGCGACCGAGACCGGCTGCTACAGGCGTGGCTGCAACTCGCCGACAACGCCGCGAAGTACACCCCCGAGGGGAGCGCGATCGAGATCGGCAGCGCCCTGCACCCCTCGGGGGCCCAGATCTGGGTGCGCGATCACGGCCCGGGCATCCCGCCCGCGATGCGCCACCGCATCTTCCGCCGCTTCGACCGAGGCGCGGGCAAGCGGTCGGTCGGCGGGTCTGGGCTCGGCCTCGCCATCGTCGACATGATCGCGAAGGCCCACGGCGGCGGGTGCCGGATCGCCGAGACGCCCGGTGGCGGCGCCACGTTCACGATCGAGATCCCGATCGGCACCAGCGCTTCCCTTCCCACGCCGGTACGTGCCGGCGATGTCGTGCTCCAACGAGAGGCCTCCGGATGACTCGAATCCTCGTCGTCGACGACGAACCCCACATCGTCGCGCTCGTCACCCGCGCCCTGAACGCGGAGGGGTACGAAACCGTCGTCGCCGACGACGGGCAGGCCGCACTCGAGCGCGCTCTGGAGGGCGGTCTCGACCTCATCATCCTCGACGTGGGTCTCCCCTCGCTCGACGGCTTCGAGGTATTGCGGGCGCTCCGCGCGCGGGATGACCGGATACCCGTCATCATGCTGACGGCGCGCTCGTCGTCGAGCGACACCGTCGACGGCCTGGACGCCGGGGCGAGTGACTACGTGCCCAAGCCGTTCTCGGTGGCAGAACTCCTCGCCCGCGTCCGCTCGCGCCTGCGCGACCGGACGGGAGCCATCACGATGGCGCTCACGCACGGCGACATCACCCTCGACCTGCTCGCGCGTCGGACGACGATCGCGGGCCGCGAAGTCGATCTGTCGGCGCGCGAGTTCGCCCTCGCCGAGCAGTTCCTGCGTCACCCGGGCGAGGTGCTCACTCGTGAACTGCTGCTGAGCCGGATCTGGGGCATGGACTTCGACCCGGGGTCGAATGTCGTGGACGTCTACATCCGCTACCTGCGCGGCAAGCTCGGGTCGGAGCACATCGTGACGGTTCGCGGCGAAGGGTACCGCTGGGAGTGAGCGCGGTGCGCGGCGCGAATCGTCGATGCGCAGCCGATGATCGGCCGGATGCCCCGAGCCCACCCCACCCGGGCAGGCTCGGGGCAGGCCCGGTCAGCTCAGTTCGCCCTGCTCCAGCAGGTCGGTGACGAGCGCGGCGATCGCGGAGCGCTCCGAGCGCATGAGCGTCACGTGCCCGAACAGGTCGTGTCCCTTGAGCGTCTCGATGACCGACGCGATGCCGTCGTGGCGACCCACCCGGAGGTTGTCGCGCTGCCCGACGTCGTGCGTGAGCACGACCCGCGAGTTCTGGCCCATGCGGCTCAGCACCGTGAGCAGCACGTTCCGCTCGAGCGACTGCGCCTCGTCGACGATCACGAACGCGTCGTGCAGCGAGCGGCCACGGATGTGCGTGAGCGGCATGACCTCGAGCATCCCGCGTGCGACGACCTCCTCGAGGACGTTCCCCGACACGACAGAGCCGAGGGTGTCGAACACGGCCTGCCCCCACGGGTTCATCTTCTCGGCCTGGTCGCCGGGCAGGTAGCCCAGTTCCTGCCCGCCGACGGCGAACAGCGGTCGGAACACGATGATCTTCTTCTGCTGCTGACGCTCGAGCACGGCATCGAGACCCGCACACAGTGCGAGCGCCGACTTTCCCGTCCCCGCCCGGCCGCCGAGCGAGACGATGCCGACCTCGGGGTCGAGAAGCAGGTCGATCGCGATGCGCTGCTCGGCGGAGCGTCCGTGCAGGCCGAACACGTCACGGTCGCCGCGGACGAGCTTGAAACCGCCGTCACCCGTGACCCGGCCGAGCGCCGAGCCGCGCTCCGAGTGGATGATGAGTCCCGTGTTCACGGGAAGCCCGCGGACCTGGTCGCTGGAGGCGACCTCCGACTCGTACAGGTCACTGATGTCGTCACCCGACAGGTGCAGATCGGCGATGCCGGTCCAGCCGCTGTCCACCGCCTGCTCGGCGAGGTACTCCTCCGCGTTGATACCGAGCGAGGCCGCCTTCACGCGCATCGGGAGGTCCTTGGAGACGACCGTGACCTCCTGCCCGTCCTGCGCGAGGTGCATCGCGACGGCGAGGATGCGGGTGTCGTTGTCGCTCAGTCGAAGGCCCTGCGGCAGCACGGAGGCATCCGTGTTGGCCAGTTCGACGCGGAGGGTGCCGCCCTTGCCGACGGGCACCGGGAAGTCGAGTCGTCCGTGCTCGATGCGCAGTTCGTCGAGGTGGCGCAGCGCCTGCCGGGCGAAGTAGCCGAGCTCGGGGTCGTGACGCTTGCCTTCGAGCTCCGTGACGACCACCACCGGGACGACGACGGAGTGTTCGGCGAAGCGGAAGAAGGCGCGCGGATCGCTCAGCAGCACCGACGTGTCGAGGACGTACGTGCGGAGGTCTTGTTCGACCTCTGCGGCCTCGTCGATGGTCTGCTGCTGCGCTGGAACTCGTGTGGTCACAACCCGCTCCCGTCCCGGGTGGGTGTCCCACCCGGAATCCTCGAGTCGGCCGCGAGCCACGAGTCAGTGGAAGGCCGACTCGACCGGGCGCCTTGCCCGATGTGATGACCGTACGTCGGCGGGGGATGACGGGAGGCAAGCGACACGCCGCCCGAAGGTTGCGTACGTGTTAATTCTCGATGGACTCGTCGTCGACGACGGCGATCACGACATCGGCAGTAAGCGCCTCCGGCTCGGTGCCGTCTCCCCCGCCGGTAGCGTCGTCGGTCGCCTCGACCGCTTCGAGCACGGACTCGGGCTCATCGGCCGGCGCCGGCTCGGGCAGGTCGATCGTGATGACCTCCGGGGCGTCGGGCTCCCCGCCGAGCTCCTCACGGCCGTACTCGACGGCGACGATCCGGCCCGCCGTGGCGGCGTCGGCGAGAGCGTCGCCGAGCAGCATCATGCTGTCGGCTCCCGTGCCGACATGCGCCGACACTCGAATGCTGGTCCCGCGTGCCGTGACGGTCACGCCGTGATTGGCGAGGGCAGCCGCGAGGACGGGCGGGTCGCTCGGCACGAGGGCGACGATGCCCGCATGCGCGTCGCGCGGGGTGAGCACAGGGACCTCGTACCGATCGGCGAGGCTCATGACGTCAGCCGCGCGGCGCCGTACTTCCGCGGCGATATCGGCCGTGCCGACCGCGAGGATCTCCCGCAGGGATGCGGCGAGCCGGGATGCGGCCAGGGGGTCGGACGGCGCGATGGAGTAGGCGGCGGCTCCGGCTCGCGGCACGGGCACCCCGAGCGTCGTGGCATCCCCCTGCATTCCCGAGATGCCCGAGAGCACCGGTTCGATCCGCTCGCGCGCCCGCGCCGAGAACCGTGCGAACCCCGTGCCGCGACCCGCGCGCAACCACTTGTAGCCGTTGCCGACGACGACGTCCGCGGCCGACCAGTCGACGTCGACGACGCCGAAGGCCTGCACGGCATCGATGATGAGGAGCCGGTCGCCGACGGCGTCGCGCAGGCCCGCGAGGTCGAGGAGCGCACCGGTGCGGAAGTCGACGAGGCTCACGGCGACGGCCGTGACGTCGTCCGTCAGCGCGTCGACGACGGAGTCGACAGTGACGATCCCATCCGGCGGGTCGATCTCGCGCACATCCAGCATCCCGCGGGTCACGGCGGCGCGGTGGGCCATAAGGCGCACGGACGGGAAGTCCTCGCTCGGCACGATGACGGTGCCGTCGAGCCCGAACAGCGCATGGGCGAGGCCATGGGTCGTCGACGGCTGCAGCACGATCTCGTCGGCGGGAGCGCCGAGGATCGTCCCGATGAGATCCCGCGCCTCACCGATGCGTGCGCCGACGAGGTCGACTCCGGAGGAGCGGCCCGAACCGAGGAGCTCCGCATCGGCGTGCATCTCGGCCCGCACCGACGGGGAGAGCGGCCCGAACCGGGCCCAGTCGAGATATCCCGCCGCGACGTCGAACGACTCGATCAGCGGTTCCACATCGGTCACATCAGCCATTCTGTCACGCCGGCGACCCCCGCAGAGGGGGGTTGACTCAGCCGCCGAAGCGCCGGTCGCGCGTCGCGAAGTCGCGGATCGCGCGCAGGAAGTCGACCTCGCGGAGGTCGGGGCCGAGCGCCTCAACGAAGTAGAACTCCGAGTGGGCCGACTGCCACAGCAGGAAGTCGCTCAGCCGCTGCTCCCCCGACGTGCGGATGACGAGGTCGGGGTCGGCCTGTCCCCCGGTGTAGAGGTGCTCGCCGATCTGCTCGGGAGTGAGGCTGGCGGCGAGCTCCTCCATCGACCCGCCGCTCGACTGGTGCTGGGCGATGATGCTCCGCACGGCATCCACGATCTCGCCGCGCCCGCCGTAGCCGACGGCGAGATTGACGTGCAGGCCGGTGTTCCTTGCGGTGCGCTCCTCCGCCGTCCGCAGCACCCGGGCGAGTTCGGTCGGCAGGGCATCCACCCGTCCGACGATCTGCACACGCCATCCCGGTTCGTGCGAGAGTTCGTCGGCCAGTTCGGCGATGATCTCGATGAGATCGGACAGCTCCTGCGAGTCGCGCTTGCGGAGATTGTCGTTCGAGAGCAGGTACAGCGACACGACCCGGATGCCGAGATCGTCGCACCATCGTAGGAACTCGTGCATCTTGGCAGCCCCCGCGCGGTGACCGTCTGCCACGGTCGCGAGGCCCGCCTGACGCGCCCAGCGCCGGTTGCCGTCGATCATCATCGCGACGTGGTGCGGTACGACCTCCGGCGTGAGCCGCTTCCTCAGCCGGGAGCTGTAGAGCCGATAGAGGAAGCCTCGCCCTTCTCCGGACCGTGTGGACGTCACGCCCCTACGCTACTCGCGTATGTGCTCGTCGGCATACGCGCGTGAGTAGGCTCGAGGCGTGCCCGAACACACATCAGATGAGGGCGTCGAGATGCCCCAGCTCCCGCTGCTCGAAGCGGCCGCCGTGAGCGCGCAGGTCGAGCTCAAGCCCTCGTGGCGCGGGTGGATCCACGCGGGCACCTTCCCCGTCGCGATCGCGGCCGGAATCGTCCTCATCGTGCTGTCGCACGGCGCCGCCGCGAAGTGGGCGGCCGCCGTGTTCATGGCGACGTCAGTGCTGCTTTTCGGCAACTCCGCGCTCTATCACCGGTTCAGCTGGGGTCCGAAGACGAAGGCGGTGCTCAAGCGCATCGACCACGCGAACATCATGCTCCTGATCGCGGGCACCTACACGCCGCTCGCGGTGCTCGCGCTGCCCCCCGACAAGGGTGCGGTGCTGCTGATCCTCGTGTGGTCGGGAGCACTCCTCGGCATCCTGTTCCGCGTCTTCTGGATCAACGCGCCGCGCTGGCTGTACGTCGCGCTGTATCTGCTGCTCGGCTGGGCCGCGGTGCTGTACATCGTGGACCTCTTCCAGGCGAATGCGCCCATGATGATCCTCGTCATCGCCGGCGGACTCCTCTACACGGGCGGCGCGATCTGCTACGCGCTGAAGAAGCCGAACCCGTGGCCCGGGCACTTCGGATTCCACGAGATCTTCCACGTGTGCACGGTGCTCGCGTTCCTCTGCCACTGGACGGCGTGTCTGCTGATCGCGCTGAGCCCCGTGGTGCCCTCGCTCGGCGCCGCCGGCTGACGCCGCTCCCGCGGCGGACGGTTCAGCGGTTCGTGCCGTCGTTCTGCGGATCGATGTCCTGGTCGTCGACGTCGGATGCCTCGACGGCCGCATCAGCCTGGGCCTGCGCCTCGGCATCCAGTTTCTCATTGACGTCGGCGCGGTAGCCGGCACGACGGATGCGCCTCAGCATGTCGACGATGAGGAACACGACCACGCCGGCGACGAGCGCCATCGCGGCGAACCCGACGAACCCGGGCGTGACGCTGTCGGGGTTCACGGTCATCGACGGCGTGGGGGTCGCGAAGTCCGCTCCCACGATGCGGGCGGCGAGAAGAGTGAGCATCGGTCCTCGGTTCGTCGATTCCTCCGGCGGGCGCACAACGCGTAGCCTGGAACCCCAGCCTAGAACGCCGCCCGCGCGGCGACCGACACCGACGTGCACCTCGACAGGATGACGACATGACCACCGCGCCGCAGCCCGTCCTCAAGGCGGAACTCGACGACCGGTACGGGCGCGCCCGACGCCGTCGCGGCGGCTGGATCGCGCTCGGCGTCGTCGCGATCCTCGGCTTCGGATACGTCGGCTGGACGACGGTCGCACGCGCGATGGACGCCGTCGACATCGACTCGACGGGCTTCACGACCGTCGACCAGCACGCGGTGACGGTGCAGTTCCAAGTGACGCTGCGGCGCGGCGAAGCCGTGACGTGCGCCCTCGAGGCGCAGGACACCGAGCACGGCGTCGTCGGCTGGCGCGTCGTGGAGTATCCCGCCGACCCCGCGCACACGCGCGCGTTCTCGGAGACGATCCCGACGATCGCGGAGGCGACGACAGGTTTTGTCTCCTCCTGCTGGATCCCGTAGTCTGAGGCGATACACGCGCCCCGGCTGCCTGCCGGGGCGTTCGGTTTATCCCCCGCGGCGGACCCGCGGTCCGACCGCTCCCCACGAGAAAAGGAGAAGACACGTGACTCAGAACACGGAGACCTTCCTCACCCAGGACGCCTACGACCGGCTCGCCGCCGAACTCGAGCACCTGTCGACGACGGGGCGCACGGAGATCGCGGCACGCATCGAGGCCGCCCGCGAAGAGGGCGACCTCAAGGAGAACGGCGGCTATCACGCCGCGAAGGACGAGCAGGGCAAGCAGGAGGCCCGCATCCGCACGCTGCAGGCGCTGCTGAAGGATGCCGTCGTGGGCGAAGCGCCCGAGTCGGACGGCACCGTCCAGAGCGGCACGGTCGTCACGGCTGTCGTGGCGGGTGGCGAAGAGGTGTTCCTGCTCGGCAGCCGTGAGATCGCGGCGGGCTCGGAGCTGGACGTCTACAGCGAGGCATCCCCGCTCGGCGCGGCGATCCTCGGCCTCGCCGAGGGCGAGAAGACGTCGTACACCGCCCCGAACGGGCGCGAGATCACCGTCGAGATCGTGAAGGTCGACACCTACACCGGCCAGTGACCTCCGGGGTCACGCCCCCGCCCCACCCGCGCCGAGGCGAGACCCCGGTTGCGCGCCGAGACCCCGGCCCGAAACGGCCGGTCTCGGCGTCTGGACCGGGTCTCGCGTGAGCGAGGCGAGAGGAGGGGGTCAGTCTTCGACGACTTTGGGGTGGAAACCGGCATCCTCCAGCACGGAGATGACGTGTGCGCGGTGCTCTTCGCCGCGCGTCTCGACGCTCAACTGCAGGATCACCTCGCTGATCTGCAGCCCCTGCCCGTGCCGGGTGTGCAGCACCTCGATGACGTTCGCACCCGCGATCGACAGCAGCTCCGACACGCGTGCGAGCTGACCGGGGCGGTCGGGCAACGGGATCTGCAGGGTCATGTACCGGCCGGATGCCGCGAGGCCGTGCGACACGACCCGCTGCAGCAGGAGCGGGTCGATGTTGCCGCCGGAGAGGATCACGGCGGTGGGGCCGGATGCCTGCACCTTGCCCGCGAGGATCGCCGCGACGCCCACGGCGCCCGCGGGCTCCACGACCTGCTTGGCACGCTCGAGGAGGATGAGGAGGGCGCGGGCGATGTCGTCGTCGCTGACCGTGACGACCTCGTCGACGAGTTCGCGGATGATCCCGAACGGCGCGTCCCCCGGGCGGGCGACGGCGATGCCGTCGGCGATCGTCGGCGTCGTCTCGACCGTGAGCGGCTCCCCCGCGGCGAGTGAAGACGGGTAGGCGGCGGAGTTCTCCGCCTGCACGCCGATGATGCGGACGGTGCGGCCCTCGGCCGCCGCGCGTGCCTTGACGGCAGCCGCGACGCCGGCGATGAGACCACCGCCGCCGATGCCGACGATGACGGTGTCGAGGTCCGGGATCGCGTCCCACAGCTCGAGCCCGAGCGTCCCCTGGCCGACGATGATGTCGCGATGGTCGAAGGGGTGGATGAGCACGGCGCCCGTGCGCTCGGCGAACTCTGCAGCGAGGCGCAGCGGCGTCTCCACGGTCGCGCCGTCGAGGATCACCTCGGCGCCGTAGCCGCGCGTCGCGAGGAGCTTCGGCACGGGGACGCCGAGCGGCATGAAGATCGTGGCGGGGATGCCGAGCTTCTGCGCCGCCAGGGCGACGCCCTGGGCGTGGTTGCCGGCCGAGGCCGCCACGACGCCCCGCGCACGCTCCTCCGCGGTCAGCCGGGAGAGCCGATAGGTGGCGCCGCGGATCTTGAACGACCCGGTGCGCTGCAGGTTCTCGAGCTTCAGGTGCACGGGTGCGCCGAGGACGGCGGAGAGGTGCTCGGACTCTTCGAACGGTGTCGCGACGACGACGCCTCGGAGGACGGATGCCGCGTCTTCGAACTCCGCGAGGGTCGGGATCGCGGAGAGGGGGGTGGATGTGGTCACGCGGGGTTCTTCCTGCTGCGGGGTACGGTGCTCCAGATGAGGTCCTCCGGTCGCGACGAGGATCCTCCCCCGTGCCTTCGCGAGAGGTAGACGGCGACGACGTTGATGAAGGCGGCGAGCGGCACGGCGAACAGGGCACCGGGGATGCCGGCGATCATCGCCCCGCCGGCGACGACGAGGACGACCGCGAGCGGATGGACCTTGACGGCGGAGCCCATGAGGAGCGGCTGGAGGACATGGCCTTCGAGTTGCTGCACGCCGAGGATGACGACGAGCATCCACAGCGCGATCCAGGGCCCGTTGTAGACGAGTGCGAGGAACACGGCGAGCGAGCCCGTGACGATGGCACCGACGAACGGCACGAACGCGCCGAGGAAGACGAGGACACCCACGGGGATCGCGAGAGGCACCCCGAGCAGGAAAGCACCGAGGCCGATGCCGATCGCATCGATCGTGGCGACGAGCAGCTGCGTCCGCGCGTAGGTCACGACAGTGGTCCAGCCGGCGCGGCCCGCGCCGTCGACGTCCGCGCGGGCGCGACGCGGGAACAGCCGCACGACCCAGCGCCAGATGCCGGCGCCGTCGGCGAGCGTGCACAGCAGGATGAACAGCGCGAGCACCGCGCCGGTGAGCACGTGCCCGACCGTGGATCCCACGACGAGCGCACCCGACCAGAGCAAGTCGAGCTGCTGCTGCAGGAACGTACCGGCCTGCTTGAGCAGACCATCGATCTGCTCGGCGGTGAGGTGCAGCGGCCCGTCGATGAGGTACTGCCGGAACTCTTCAACGGCGGCGACGGTCCGCTCCTGCACACGTGGCCACTCGCGGACGATCTGCCACACAGCGAGCCACACGAGCCCTGCGACGATGGCGATCGTCCCGAGGACCGAGATGACCAGGGCGAGCCAGCGGGGCACGCCGCGCCGGAGCATCCACGTGAATGCGGGCCACAGGAGCGCCGTCACGAGGATCGAGATGAGAAGCGGGACGACGAGGAGCTTCAGCTGGATGATCAGCCAGATGAGGACCGCCACGCGTAGGCGGTCGTGACCCGCAGGCCCCGCGGCAGGCTGTCGCCGACCTCTGTGCGCACCGTCTTGGTGCGGATGGCGTCGATCAGTGAGGGGCGCGGCTTCTCGTCTGTCAAAACTGGATCCGCGGGGGCTCGGCGATCGCGGCGCCTCCGGCGACCTCGAAGAACTCCCGCTCGTGGAAGCCCAGGTTCCGCGCGAACAGGTTGTTCGGGAACACCTTGATCTTCGTGTTCAGCTCGCGCACACCGCCGTTGTAGAAGCGACGGGATGCCTGGATCTTGTCCTCCGTGTCGACGACGGACTGCTGCAGCTGCAGGAAGTTCTGGCTGGCCTGCAGCTGCGGATAGGCCTCCGCGACCGCGAACAGCGACTTCAGCGCCTGCTGCATGTGCCCCTCGGCGACGCCGGCGTCGGCGGGCGAGGAGGCGGTGAGGGTCTCCGCGCGGGCGCGGGTGACGTTCTCGAAGACGGCCTTCTCATGCGCGGCGTAGCCCTTGACGGTCTCGATGAGGTTCGGCAGGAGGTCGGCGCGGCGCTTCAACTGCACCGTGATGTCGCTCCACGCCTCGTCGACGCGGACGTTCAGTGCGACGAGGGAGTTGTACGTCGACCAGAGGTAGACGCCGATGATCACCACCAGCGCCACGATGAGCAGCACCGGGATCAACCACGCCATTTCCATGAGACTCCCCTCGATCCTGTGCTCATCCTATCCGCGCGAGGGTCCGCGACCCCACGCGCGGGCGCAGTTCTCAGTCGTTACTCACCGAGGACGCGCCGAAGGTACGGATTGCGGAAGAGACGGTCGGGATCGAGCCGGTCCCGGAGGGCGATGAAGTCATCGAACCGCGGGTAGCGCTCGCGCAGCACCGTGGCATCCAGCGAGTGCATCTTGCCCCAGTGCGGACGCCCGCCGTGGCCGAGCATGACGTCCTCGACGGCGGCGAAGTACGCCGTCGGATCGGTCTTCCAGTAGCGGTGCACGGCGATGTAGCCGCTCGCGCGCCCCGTCGCCGTCGACATCCACAGGTCGTCGGCGGCCGCGACACGCACCTCGACGGGGAACTCGATGCGCCAGTCGTTCTCGGCGATGAGGCGCTGCACGTCTCGGAACGCGGCGGCGAGGTTCTCGACGGGGACGGCGTACTCCATCTCGCGGAAACGCACGCCGCGGCTCGTCGCGAAGACGCGGTGCGAGGCATCCGAGAACGTGCGGTCTCCCCACACCTTCGCCGACAGGCGGTTGATGCCGGGGACGAGCGCGGGCACTGCGCGCCCGACGCTGCACACGGCCTGATGCACGCCGTTGCCGATGAGGATGTCGTCGACGGTCTTCGCGACGGCGCTGAGCGGCTTCGTCGCGGTATCCGCGGCGCACCGCGTGTTCGTCTTCGTCAGGGCGATGTCGGTGTGCGGGAACCAGTAGAACTCGAAATGATCCACCGCCATCGCCCGCGAGATGAGGTCGTCGACGACGGCGTCGAGCGGTTCGGGGCGCTCGACCGCTTCGAGGACGAAGGCCGGAATGCACTGGATGGTCACGTCGACGAGGACCCCGAGCGCGCCGAGCGACAGCGCGACGGCGGGGAGGATGCCGGGTTCGTTGTCTTCGTCGATCGTGAGGAGTTCACCATCCGCCGTGACGAGCGTCGCCGCGACGATCTGCGTCGCGATGCCGCCGAACTGGGCGCCGGTGCCGTGGGTTCCGGTCGAGATCGCACCCGAGATCGACTGGCGGTCGATGTCGCCGAGGTTCGTCATCGCGAGGCCATACGGGGCGAGGAGCGCGGGGATGCGGTGCAGGCGCGTCCCGGCGAGAAGGCGCGCGCGAGCGCGCTCGCGGTCGACCGACACGAGCCCGGAGAGGTCGCTCAGATCGAGCAGGGTGCCGGGAGCGACGGCGATGCCGGTGAAGCTGTGGCCGGAGCCGACCGCCTTGACGGGGCGACCCCGACCCGCCGCCGAGCGCACCGAGCGGCGGACCGCTTCGATCGTGTTGGGGTATTCCACGAGCTGCGGGCGGACCTTCTCCGTCCGAGCCCAGTTCTGCCAGGTGCCGCCGGGCCGTGTCGTCGTCGACATCAGAGGAAGCCCTTCCCTTCGCCGCGGTAGGTCGCGACCTCGCCGACGAGCTGTGCGCCGGACGTGAGCTGATAGCGGTCGATGCGTTCGGCGAGCTCACCGCTCTTCGCGTGGCGGAACCACACGCGATCGCCGACGGCGAGGTGGCGCGACGCGTCGCCCTGCAGGGGCGTCTGGACCTCACCGGCCCCCTCGCGCCCGAGGGTGTGCAGCCCCGCCGGCCACGTGGGCAGCGGCTGGCGCGACGCGACGGGCGGACCGGAGGCGATCCAGCCTCCGCCGAGGACCGTCGCGATGTCGGGGACGGGCTTGCGGACGACTTCCAGGGCGAATGCCGCTGCCGGCGCGGGGTCGAACGCACGGAACAGGTCGAAGAGGTGCCCGGCCAGCAGCCCACTGCCGGCTGTGGTTTCGGTGACCGCGCGGTCGGCCGCCGTGGACTCCAGCGACCCTGTCCCTCCCCCGTTGACGAACTCGAGCGGCGTGATCTGCCGCAGGGCCTCGACGATCGCGCCACGGCGGTCGAGGAGTTCCTGCCCGGAGCGGCGCTGCATCCACCGGATGACGGCGTCGCCCGAGCCGGTGTCGTCCGGCTGACCGGCGATCTGCGCTTCGTACATCATGAGCCCGACGAGGCGGAAGCCCGGCCGTTCGGCGATGCGACGGCCCAGGCCTGCGACTTCGCCCACCTCGTGCACGGGCGACCGGCGCACGCCGATGTGGCCGAGCACGGGCGAGCGCCACGAGGCATCCGCATCGATCGCGACCCGGATCTCTGCTCGACTTCCGGGCGCGGCGATGGCGTCGACGAGGTCGAGCTGGGCGAGGTCGTCGACCATGAGGGTGATGCGGGCCGCCTTCTCCTCATCGGCGGCGAGCGCGGCGAGCGGGGCGCGGTCGACGCTCGGGTAGCCGAGGACGATGTCGTCGTGGTCCTCGGCGAGCCAGAGCGCCTCGGGCAGGGTGAAGGCGAGGATGCCCCGATAGCCGGGGAGCGCGAGCGTGGCATCCAGCACCTCGCGCACGCGGATCGACTTGCTCGCGACACGGATCGGCACCCCGCTGGAACGGACGACGAGGTCGAGCGCGTTGTGACGGAGCGCGTCGACGTCGATGGATGCCACGGGGCCCGAGATGCCGGCGATCGCGGCCGTCCGGGCCTGCCAGTAGGCGGGCGGGTTCCGCCAGGGCTCCGCGTTCGAGGGCACGGATGCAGCGGCGGCGGTGAGCAGGTCGAGGCTCATGGATTCGGGCTCCTTCGCACGGGTGGCACCAGCCTAGGGGCATCTGGCCCGCGCCTCGGACGCAGTGCCATCGGCGACAGGACGCCGTGTCGCGTGGTGTCGGTCCGGGCCCGCTTGCGCAAGGGTGCCGCACCCCGCCTCTAGGCTCTGGCTATGCGAAAGATGTGGGGATTGGTCGTCGCCGGCGCCGTACTCGCCGGCGCCGCGGGGTGTTCTACGACGACGACGCCGACGGCGGCGCCCACCGCGACGACGCCCAGTCCGACCGCCTCGACGAGCGCACCCGAGACGGTGCTCGTCTCCGTCGTCGACGGCGACACGATCGAGACCAACCTGGGTACCGTCCGCATCATCGGCATCGACGCACCGGAGCGGGGCGTTTGCGGATACGACGAGGCATCCGCGCTCGTGTCGTCGCTCGTTCGGCCTGGAGACGCCCTCGTGCTCACGCTGCCTGACGGCGAGAACGAGGCGGACCGCCACGGGCGTCTCCTGCGCTACGTCGACACCGCACAGGGCGTCGATGTCGGCGCGGCACTGCTCACAGCAGGGCTCGGTATCGCGCGATACGACTCGGTAGACGGGTACCCAGGGCACCCGCGCGAGGCCGCGTACCACTCGGCTCAGACGGCTCGGCTGGCTGCGGACGGATCCGTCACGACCGTCGCATGCCAGACGGCGGCGGAGCAGGCGCAGGCTCTCGCGGAGCAGCAGGCGGCCCAGGATGCCGCGAACGCCGCCGCGCCCCAGCCCGTGGCCGACGAGTGGTGGCGGCAGTACTCCTCCTGCACGAAGCTCAAGAAGAACCCGAACGGGCACCCCACCGGGCCGTTCGCGCGTGACAACCCCGCCGAGGCCGCGATCTACGACTGGTTCGCCCACGGCACCGGCAACAACGGCGACGGCGAAGGCGACGGCCTCGCGTGCGAGTGAGGCTCGCACGGTGGCCGTCCGTTCACGCGGTACCCTGAGCGGAACACGAGCGCGACGAGTCGAGGAGGCGCGATGATCGAGACGATCGCGGCGCTTCTGCGGGCGATGCTCACCGGGCTGGGCCTGATCGCCGTTCTCGACCCCGTCTCGACGGGGTCGCTCGTGGCCGTGGCCGTCCTCGTGCTGTCGGTCGCCGCACTCGTCGTCGTCGCACTCGCGACGCTGTATGCCGGCCCGAGCGGGCCCCGCACGCACCCGACGCGTCACACGGAGTTGACCGCTCCCCTCGCGCAGAGCGACCCGGATGCCGCGGGTCACGTGCGCCGGCGAGGTCCCGGCCTGGCGGCCGCGGCCGCGTAGCGTCGATCAGCCGAGGGCGAGTCGCCCCGGCATCCGTTCGCGGCCGATCAGCCGACCCAGATCGCCTCGACGAACGGACCTTCCGTGGACTTCTCGACCCTGCCTGTTTTCTCGACCCTCCTCGACCTCGCATACGCGGGCCTCATGGCCCTCACCACGCTTCTGACTCCATTGACCGGGCCGTTCGCCGCGGCCCTCGCGATCGCGTTCGTCACGCTCGTCGTGCGCGCCGCGCTCATCCCCACGGGCATCGCCCAGGCGAAAGCGGAGCAGACGCGCGCGCGGCTCGCGCCGCGCCTGCGTGACCTGCAGAAGCGTCATCGGGCCAACCCCGAGCGGCTGCAGCGCGAGACGATGCAGCTGTACCGCGACGACGGCGCGTCGCCGTTCGCGGGTTGCCTGCCAATGCTGATCCAAGCGCCGATCGTCGGGCTGCTGTACTCCGTCTTCCTCCATCCGACGATCGGCGGCCACCCGAACGCTCTCCTGACAGAGAGCCTGTTCGGCGTGCCGCTCGGCGAGAGACTCACGGCAGCAGTCGCGGCGGGCAGCACCGACCCCGCGACGTGGGTGGTGATCGGATGCCTCGTCCTCCTCATCGCACTCGTCGGCGAGCTGACGCGCCGTCTGCTCCGGGTGCCACCGCTCGGTGACTCGAACACCCCGCAGCCGCGAATCCTGGGTGGCCTTCTCGGCACGCTGCAGTTCGCGACGGCCGTCGTCGCGATGTTCGTACCGCTCGCGGCGGGGATCTACCTGCTCGTGACCGTCACGTGGACCCTCTGCCAGCGGCTCGTGCTACGCCGGCGGTACCCGATCGATGTGTAAGCCGCGATCCGAACGGCATCCCTAGAATCGAGCCGATAACGACTGACTTCCCCCCTCAGCTGCCCTCAGACTCCCCCGCGGTCGCCGCACCGTTCGGAGGGACCCCCGCGGCATCCGTCATAGCCGAGTGCCTGCGCGTTCAGAGTGAGGTGCCGCCGCGTTCCGCCTTCGCACGGTTCCTCGGCAGGTCGCCGCTGTCGGAGGACTCGCACCCCTGGTACGTCGGCGCGCTCGGCGAACTCGAGGTCGCCCGCAGACTCGAAGCGCTCGGCGACGGGTGGACCGTGGTGCATTCGGTGCCGATCGGGACGCGCGGCAGCGACATCGACCACGTGGTCGTCGGCCCACCCGGCGTCTTCACCCTGAACACGAAGCACCACGCGGGTGCGAAGGTCTGGGTCGGCGGCCGGCGATTGCTGGTCAACGGTCAGAAGACGGAGCATCTCCGCAACACGCGCCACGAGGCGCCGAGAACGCAGAAGCTCCTGTCATCGGCGGTCGGCGCCGATGTTCCCGTGCGCGGTGTCATCGTCGTCGTGGGAGCGAAGCAGATCACGGTTCGAGAGCAGCCTGCGGATGTCGCGGTGCTGGCCTCACCGCAGCTCGTGCGGTGGCTGAAGAAGCAGAAGCCGGCCCTCGACGCCGCGCTCGGTGCGACCGTCGCGGCGGCGGTGTGCGCCAAGGAGACATGGACGGGCCAGCCGCAACCGATGGCCGACACCGCGGGCTTCGCCCAGCTGCGCCGCGAAGTGGAGTCGGCACGGCGTGTTCGGATGCTCTGGGGTGGAGCCGTTCTCGTCGGTATCCTCGGTGTCAGCGTGCCCCTGGCGATCGGCTACTACGCGCGCCTGTTCGGCGGGTGATGCGGACAGCTTCACTACCCCAGCGGATGGCCGCGACGGCTTCGCAGCGACAACGGCGATCGAGGTGGATCTCGATCTGAGGCGGACAGCTCGGTGCGAATGGCGTCACCTGGCCTTGTTGCGAATCTGAAGACCGCCGGACGGCCGAGGACCGATATCGAAGAGGTCGATCTCGCGAATCAGGTCGGACAGTTTTGCGTAGCCCCAGTTCCGGGGGTCGAAATCGGGTTGTTGCTTGCGCATGAGCTGGCCGACCGGCCCGAGGTTCGCCCAGCCGTCCTCGCCAGACGCGGTCGAAACGCAAGCCCGCAGCCCGGCCACAAGCTTCGTGTTGCTCCGGAGATCCTTCCGCAGGGTGCGTGCGGGGGCGGCCACGATCTCCTCGACCTCGCCTTCGCCGAGCACCTCGAGGTAGGTGAAGATGTCGCACGCATTGCGGAACGCCTCGGGGGTCTTGCGCTCGCCGAAGCCGTAGACCGTCACACCGTCCTCTCGGATACGGGTCGCGAGCCGAGTGAAGTCACTGTCGGAGGACACGATGCAGAAGCCACTGAAGCGACGTGTGTAGAGGAGATCCATCGCATCGATGATGAGAGCGCTGTCCGTCGCGTTCTTCCGTACGGTGTTCGCAAACTGCTGCATCGGCTGGATCACGTGCTCGCTCGCCGCGGTTTTCCAACCGGCGAGCCGGGTCGTCGTCCAGTCTCCATAGACGCGTTTCACGGATGCCGTGCCGAAGCGGGCGATCTCGGAGATCACCGCACCGACCTTCGAGGAGGGAACGTTGTCGGCGTCGATGAGAACCGCGAGCAGGTCGGTGGGGTGAGCCATACGTCAAGAATGCAGTGTCATCGTGCGATCCCAGAAACGCCGTGTCGCCCGGCGGAAGGCCATTGGCCGGCGGGGAACGGAACACTGCGGCTGACCGGGTGGTGGGCCGAAGCCTCTCGACCCACCACCCGCTCGTCGAGCCTCAGTGAATTGCCACGAAGACCTTGTCGGCCAGCATCCCGGGACGCACGGCGAGGACGCCATCGACAGGCGATGGAACCTGAATCGCCATGTTCCCCGTGGCGCTGCCCCCGTTGTACAGGGTGCTCACCGAGTCCATCGCGTCGGGTGCGACGACGAGCTTGTCGAGCGAGTTGACCGTCACCCCCGCGGCCGTCACGTACTCGACACCGACGAACGCCGGCATCTGACCGTCCGCATCATCTCCGATGTACGTGACCGTGTAGTTGACCAGGATGAACTCCGTTCCGGCGTCGGCCGGTTCGTTGAAGCTGTTTGCGGCGGCGATCGCGTCACTGGCCGCGGCACCCGACGTCACCGCGTTGACGGTGACCTTCCACTCATCGCTGGAGATCGCCGAACCGAGGGCTGCGGGGTTCTCACGCGTACCGGTCTCGGCGGCTGAGGACCCCTCGGTTGCGTCATCGTCAGCAGACGTCTGACCCTGGTCCTGACTCTCAGGAGACTCGATCACGGTGGTGCCGCTGCTGTTGAACGCATCATTGAACGAGTTGGCGACCACGCCGAAGAAGACGACGACGCCCACGATGGTTCCCACCACCGAGACGATGATCGCCGTGATCGCCTGCCACTTGGTGCCCTTCAGGAACACAGCAACAAGGCCGAGAATGAAGCCGACCGGCAGCAGGATCCAGCCGATGATGAGGGCGCCGGGGATGCAGGCGAACACGAATCCCACGATGGCGACGATCATCGCGACAAGCCCCAGGACATTCCTGCCCCGGTTCTGCGCGCCGTGCGGCTGCGGCGGCATGCCGAGGGCGGGCGCGCCATACGGGTTCTGCTGCGGTACGGCGGGCGCGCCGTACGGGTTCTGTGGCGGCACTGCGGGGCCGCCGTAGGGGCCCTGTTGCGGGGCCGCGGGATCGCCGGGGTTCGGCGGGAGGACGTTCGACATTGATTCTCCAGTCGGGTGATGCAGGAAAGAACCGGGCAACTGATCGCCCGCGTCACATGAGACAATTCTCATCTTACGCAGGGCCCCGACATTGGCATTTCCCAGGGAGCCTCAGGCCGATCGCACCTGGGCCGGCGCCGGACGTCGGTGGCTGAGGCGGACCAGTTTGATCTCGCCCCGGTACCCGCGGTTCGCCCCACTCGAGCCATTCGGGCACGTCCATCTGCACTCCGGGCGACGCCGACGACTGGCGCTGAACGTGCAAGGGCCGACCGCTTCGCCCTCGATAGGGTGATTCCGCGACGCACACTCGAACATGTCGGCGCAGGGAGAAAGACGTGAGCGACACACAGGCCGGTTGGTACGACGACGGCACGGGCACGACCCGGTGGTGGGATGGACGGGCCTGGACCGAGACGGTGCAGCCGCCGGCGCCCCCGGAGCCCGGCATTCCCGGAATGATCAACCGCGCGCAGGCGGATGCCGTCTCCGGCGCACAACCGCGCCCCGCTCCCACGGGAATGAGCTACGTCGTCCTGCAGGTCGTGCTGAAGGAGAAGTTCTTCGGCACGGGGTCGGGAAACCTCACGGAGCTCGAGAGCGTGATCAATCGGCAGGCGGCGCTCGGCTACCGGCTCCACACCATCACGACGGCGTCATCCGGCAGCACGGGCTTCGGCGGGGGCGACCGCATCCAGGCGACGATGGTGTTCGAGAAGCTCGTCTGACGACTCTCCGCCATCACGAGGTCCCCACGGGGCCAACCCGGCGTCCGCGTCGCAGCCGTACCCCCGGACGGACTCGAACCGACACTGAAGCGATTTTAAGTCGCCTGCCTCTGCCATTGGGCTACGGGGGCCTGCTCACAGGCTAGCCCGCACGAACGACGAACCCCCATCCCGCGAGCGGGATGGGGGTTCGTCGTTCGAGATTCAGGCCTCGGTCGACGCTTTCGCGGGCGCCTTCTTGGCCGGAGCCTTCTTGACGGCCGCCTTCTCCGTCTCGACCGACTTCGGGTCGATCGCCGGAGCAGCCGGCGCCGCCGGAGCCTCGACGGGCGCCGCCGGACGCGGACGCGCGGCGAACTCCTCGAACACGTAGCGCGGGTTCTGCACGGTCTGCAGCGACACGTTGTCGCGGGTCAGCCAGAAGTTGTGCCACCAGTCGCCGATGACGCGCCACTTGCGCTCCCACGACGGCATGGCCAGGCCGTGGTAGCCACGGTGCGCGCACCACGCGATGAAGCCCTTGAGCGCGAGGTTCCCCGACTGGAACACACCGTTGTAGAGCCCGAGGCCGGCGACGGCGCCCATGTTGTGGTGGATGTACTCGCGGGGCACCTCGTCGCGCAGCACGGCGACGAGGTTCTTCGCGAGCAGCTTCGCCTGACGCACGGCGTGCTGCGCGTTGGGAACGCAGTACCCGCCGACGCCCTTGCCCGTGAGGTCGGGCACGGCCGACACGTCACCGGCGGCCCAGGCGCCCTCGACGACCTCGTCGGCGGTGCCGACACGGAGGTCTGCGCGCGTACGGATACGGCCGCGCTCCTCGGCGGGCAGGTCGCTGCCGCGGACGACCGTCGGGTTCGCCATGACGCCCGCGGTCCAGATGATGAGGTCGGTCGGAATGACCTCGCCCGTCGACAGCTCCACGTTGCCGTCGACCGCGCCGGTGAGCTGCGTGTCGAGGTGGACGTTGGCGCCGCGCTTGGCGAGACTCTTCAGCACCCACTCGCTCGTCTGCAGCGACACCTCGGGCATGATGCGGCCCATCGCTTCGACGAGGTGGAAGTGCGTGTCTTCGAACCGCAGCTGTGGGTAGTCCTTCAGCAGCGAGGATGCCAGGGCGCGGGTCTCGGCGAACACCTCGATGCCCGCGAAGCCGCCGCCGACGACCACGACGGTCAGGAGGCGATCCCGCTCGGGTCCGGCGGGGAGGTTCGCCGCGCGGTCGAAGTTCGTGAGGATGCGGTCACGGATCGCGACCGCCTCTTCGATCGTCTTCAGGCCGATCGCATTGTCGGCGATGCCGGGGATCGGGAAGGTGCGCGAGACGGCGCCGGCGGTCACGACGATCTGGTCGTAGCTCTCCTGCCACGGCTCGCCGACCTCGGGCGTGATCGTCGCCGTGCGGTTCGCGTGGTCGATGTTCGTGACCTTCGCGGTCACGACCTTCGTCTTCTTCAGGTGACGACGCAGCCCCACGATGACGTGGCGCGCCTCGATCTCGCCGGCCGCGACCTCGGGCAGGAACGGCTGGTAGGTCATGTAGGGCAGCGGGTCGACGATCGTGACCTCGGCCTCGCCCTTGCGGAGGTGCTTCTCGAGCTTCCAGGCGGTGTAGAAGCCGGCGTACCCGCCACCGACGATGAGGATTTTGGGCAAGCGCGTGGCAGTGCTGGTCGCTGTGGTGCTCACAGGTGGAAGGACTCCTTGGATCAACGGCTCGAAGCGCGCTGAGCCCGCTCCGATCTGATGCGCCGGGCAGCAGCAGTGACGCCGAGCGCCACCAGTATAGCCGCCAGGGTGCCCACCCCGAGCGGCACCGTGCCGTAGCGGAGAGTGTCCGAGCTGGGCAGCAGCGGCGAGCGCACGACGACGACGTCCGCAGCGGGCAGCTCGGGGATCGGCGCGGGCGTCGCGGTCGGCTGCGGCTTCGGCTGGACCTCCGCGCGCCGATACAACCGCACCCACTCGGCGAGCGTCATTCCGAGCGGGCTCTTGTCGACCGTCGGCACCGATGCGGAGACGGCGGCCGAGGCATCCACCAGTCCATGCCCGTACAGCTGGGGGTTCGCAAGCGATGCGGACGTCGAACGGGCGGTCGAGATCACCCGGTTGATGACGTTGTCGGCGTTGAGATCGGGATGAGCGGCCCGCACGAGCGCGACGATCCCCGCGACGATCGGCGCGGCCCCGCTCGTCCCGTCCCACTGCACGACGGTGCCGTCGGCCGAGACTCCGAGCAGCTGCTCACTGGGTGCGGAGATCCCGATCGTGATGCCCTGCGTGGATGCCCGGTCGCTCGCGACCCCGTCGCGGGTGACCCCGCCGACCGTCAGCACCCCGGGGATCGTCGCGGGTGCGCCCACCTCGGTCGTGCCGCTCCCCTTGTTGCCGGCCGCCACGACCACGACCACGTCATGGTCGAAGGCGTACTGGAAG
>Ga0209922_100679_pt1 | contig 39369 bp, 40 predicted proteins | sample ThiBiot_500_biof_FD_183946 | JGI IMG/M metagenome (GOLD analysis project Ga0209922, IMG submission 183946) | Wastewater bioreactor microbial communities from Cape Town, South Africa - Thiocy_expt_500_biof (SPAdes) | ecosystem: Engineered > Bioreactor > Thiocyanate-remediating > Anaerobic-Aerobic ... | reverse complement strand
CCGCGACTGTCGCACCCGCTGCGACGAGCACAGGCCCCGGGTCGGAGCACCACGCTCCGACCCGGGGTCGGTCGCGTCGCAGCGCACCGTCCCTCACGTGGCTGGGGCTGCTCCCCTTCGCCGCGTACCTCCTCCTCTTCCTGGCCCTGCCGACCGTCCTCGCGATCGGCACCGGCTTCTTCGAGAAGAACGGCACGTTCACCTGGGCGAACATCTCCGCCCTCGTCGACCCCGTCGTCCTCACCGCGTTCTGGAACAGCACGTGGCTGTCGCTGCTCACCGCCGCCATCGGCGCGATCCTCGGTGCGCTCGTCTGCTACGCCGCGATGGGTCTTCCCCCGCAGGGCGCCGTACGCAGCGCGCTGGATGCCGCGACAGGCGTGCTCGCCCAGTTCGGCGGCGTCATGCTCGCATTCGTCTTCATCGCCACGATCGGCGTGCAGGGTGTCGTGACCCTGCTTCTCAAGGACTCGTTCGGCGTCGACCTGCAGCCGGGGACCTGGCTCTACTCGGTGCCGGGCCTCATCCTCCCCTACATCTACTTCCAGGTGCCGCTCATGGTCATCACGTTCCTCCCCGCCCTGTCGGCGCTGAAGTCGCAGTGGGCGGAGGCGAACCTCACGCTCGGCGGCACGCGGGCGAGCTTCTGGCTGCGGATCGGCCTGCCGGTGCTCGCGCCGTCGTTCCTCGCGAGCTTCCTGCTGCTGTTCGCGAACGCGTTCTCGTCGTACGCGACGGCCGCCGCCCTGGCGAGCCAGGGCTCGCAGATCGTGCCGCTGCAGATCCGTGCGGCGCTCACGAGCGAGACCGTGCTCGGGCGGGAGAACCTCGCGGGCGCCCTCGCGCTCGGCATGATCGTCGTCGTCGGCGTCGTCATGGCCCTCTACGCCCTCGTCCAGCGGCGCGCCGCGCGGTGGCAGTCGTGAGCGGGCCCGGCATCGCGCCCTCGCGGGCGACGCGCACCGTGAACAGGAACGTCGACAGCAGCGGGATCGCGAACAGGATGCCGATGACGACGCCGATCACGGTGCGCGACCGCGAGAGCGGCGGGCTGTCGTTCGCCAACTGGGTGCGCGTGTTCGATCCCGCCAACACCCAGGTGCTCACGCCGATCTGGACGGGACTCGGCAACTCGCTCGTCCTCGCCGTCGTCACGGTCGTGATCGTGCTCGTGCTGCTGCTTCCGACGATGATCCTCATCGAACTTCGCTTCCCGAACCTCGCCCGCGTGTTCGAGTTCGCCGTGCTGCTGCCGATCTCGATCCCCGCGATCGTGCTCGTCGTCGGCCTCGCGCCGATCTACCTGCAGATCGGGCGCACGTTCGGCACGGGAACGTGGACCCTCGCCTTCGCGTACGGCATCACCGTGCTGCCGTTCGCCTACCGGTCGATCAAGGCGGCGATGGATGCCGTGGACCTCCGCACGCTCGCCGAGGCGGCCCGCTCGCTCGGCGCGGGCTGGCTCGCCGTCGTCGTCCGGGCGCTCGTCCCGAACCTCCGACAGGGGCTCCTCGCGGCATCCCTCATCTCCGTCGCCGTCGTCCTCGGCGAGTTCACGATCGCGTCGCTGCTGAACCGTCAGGTGTTCCAGACCGCGCTCGTGGTGGCGCAGAAGATCGACCCGTACGCATCGGCGATCTTCACGCTGCTCTCGCTCCTGTTCGTCTTCCTCCTGCTCCTCCTCATCGGTCGCGCGGCCTCCTCGTCTTCACGGGGACGCCGCCGCGCCGGAAAGGCCTCGTCATGACCACCGCCGACTCCCCCGCGCGCGCCCTGCCGCGCACCTCCGAGAACCTGCTCCTGCACGAGACCGGCGAAGGCACGACGGTGCAGCTGGCCGGCATCGTGAAGGAGTTCGGCGCGACGCGCGTCCTGCACGGCGTGGACCTCGACATCGCCCCCGGCGAGTTCGTGTCGCTGCTCGGACCGTCCGGCTGCGGCAAGACGACGCTCCTGCGGATCCTCGCGGGGCTCGAAGACTCCACCGACGGCACCGTCTCCTTCGATGGGAAGGATGTCTCGCGGGTGCCGACCAACAAGCGCGACATCGGCATGGTCTTCCAGTCGTACTCGCTGTTCCCGCACCTCCGGGTCGTCGACAACACCGCGTTCGGCCTCCGCCGGCGCGGTGTCGGCGCCCGCGAGGCGGCGAAGCGTGCGCAGGATGCGCTCGAGCTGGTCGGGCTCGGGCACCTCGCCGACCGGTTCCCGCATCAGCTCTCCGGCGGTCAGCAGCAGCGCGTCGCCCTCGCCCGCGCCCTCGTCACGGAGCCCCGCGTGCTGCTCCTCGACGAGCCGCTGTCGGCGCTGGATGCCAAGGTGCGCGTGCAGCTGCGCGACGAGATCCGCCGCATCCAGCTGCGCCTGGGCATCACGACCGTCTTCGTCACGCACGACCAGGAGGAGGCGCTCGCCGTCTCCGACCGCATCGCCGTCATGAACGCGGGGCGTATCGAGCAGATCGGCACGCCGGGCGAGCTGTACGAGCGGCCCTCCTCCCCCGAGGTCGCGGCGTTCGTGGGTCTCTCGAGCATCGTGCCGGCGGTCTCCGACGGCGCCGTCGCCCGCGTGTGGGGTCTCGAGCTGCCGCTGCTGCGGCCGGTGGATGCCGGTGCGGTGGAGATCTTCGTCCGCCCCGAGAACGTGCGACTCGTCACGACCGCCGTGCCCGGCATCGACGCCACGGTGCAGGAGTCGACGTTCCTCGGCAGCTTCCGCCGCACGCTCGTGCGCACCTCGGATGGTGCGATGATCACGCTGCAGCACCCCGTCGGCGAAGCGGTCACCTACGACGACGTCGTGCGCGTGTCGATCGACCCCGTGCCGGTGCTCGCCCGCGTCGCGCCCTGACGACAGCCTTCGAGGTCTGGGGGCGCGCCGCTCAGACCTCGAAGTCGACGGCGACGCGGTCGGAGACGACCGAACGGATGTAGCCGGCCACCGCCTGGTGGTCGGGGTGCGTCTGATACGCGTCGAGGCCGGCACGATCGGCGAAGTCAGCGACGAGGGCGACGTCCCAATTGCCGCCGCCGACGACGTCGGGGCCGATCGACAGGTCGACGATCGAGGGTACGACCTCCCGCAGCGCACCGAGGTCGGCCGAGACCTTCGCGGCCTGTGCGGCGCGCTCGACGGGGTCTTCCGTGCGCAGCTTCCAAGCGACGACGTGGCGGATCATGCGGGTTCCTTTCGGGAAGGGGTGCGCGTCGCGGCATCCTGCGTCGCGGCATCCTGCGTCGCGGCATCCAGTGCCGTGCGCAGCCGCGCCGCGTCGAGGCGCCAGTGCGCGTGCAGCCGGTCGTCGATGAGCACGACCGGGATCTTCTCCCACCACGTGTCGTACAGCGATGGGTCGTCGAGGATCGAGAGCTCCTCGACCGAGACGGCATCCTCGTCGTAGTCGGCGACGACGACGTCGACGATCTCGCGCGCGACGTCGCAGAGGTGACAGTCGGGCTTCGAGATGATCGTCAGGGTGGCCACGGCATCCATCCTGCCAGGCGGGACGGACCCCCGGCCGCGTCGCCATCCGCTCAGCGCGCGGGAGAGAAACACGAAGCGCCCGTCCCGGAGGACAGGCGCTTGTGTCGTTGCAGCGTGCGAAGAAGGCTTACTTCTTGTTGCGACGCTGGTGGCGAGTCTTGCGAAGCAGCTTGCGGTGCTTCTTCTTCGCCATGCGCTTGCGGCGCTTCTTGATGACAGAACCCACGGAAAACCTCACTATGTCAGGGGTCTGGACGCGCATCTTCCGCGTCCGGGAACGGGCATCATGCAAAATGCCCTCGGAGTAGTCTAGCCGACGTCGGCGATGGGCCGATGCAGGGCGGCGGAGACGGCTGTCTCGGGCACCCGGTAGCTGCGTCCGAAGCGTACGGCGGGCAGCTCGCCCGAGTGGACGAGACGGTAGACCGTCATCTTGGAGACGCGCATGAAGTCGGCCACCTCTGCGACCGTCAAAAAGCGCACGTCAGCGAGTTCGGTCATCGGTTGCTCCCCAGCTTCCCACCCAGTACCTTCGGTCCACAGTAGAGCGTCGTGATACGCGTGTAAACCTGTGTGACCGATGTGAGCGCACAGTGTCGCCGTCCGAGCACGGGTCAGCGCCCCGGAATGCGCTTGAACACGCTCTCGAGCGCGTGCTTCGTGGATGCCGCAGCGCGCCCGACCAGGTCCGCCGCCGCGACCGCGGAGTCGGGCAAAGTCGTCGCGGCGCCGACGACGCCGGCCGCAGCGACACCGTCGTCGAAGAACGGCACGAGCCAGTCGTCGACTTCGTCGAGCGGCGCGGCCGACAGGCTGTAGTAGCGATGCTGGCCCTCCTCCCGCACCGAGACGAGTTCAGCTTCACGCAGCACCTTCAGGTGCTTCGACACGGTCGGCTGGCTGACACCCAGCTCGCCGACGATGAACGACACGCTCGTGCCGTGTTCGCCGGAGACCGCCCGCTCGCGCAGAAGCTGCAGGATGTCCCGACGGGTACCGTCGGCGATCACGTCGAAGATGTCCGCCATGTAGGTAGGTTAGCCCGCGCCGCGCCCCGAGTACCATGACAACGGTCGAGCCACACGAGACGAGGAGGCGGCCATGACGGACGAGTCCGTCGTCGTCCGCACGGGCCGGCGACTCTCGGGACTCCTCGCCCGCGCCGCGCACGGGATGCGGGAGCTCGCGATGGCCTCCCCCTCCCGCTTCGCGGTTCTCATCTTCAGCTCGCTCATCCTGCTGTTCACCGCGCTGTTCTCACTGCCGGCGGCGGCAGCAGACGGCCGCACCACCCCGTTCGCCGACGCCCTGTTCACCGCGGTGTCGACGATCTGCGTCACGGGCCTGTCGACCGTCGACATGGCGACGCACTGGTCGCCGTTCGGGCACGTGCTCGTCTACATCGGCGTCAACGTGGGCGCACTCGGCGTGCTGACCCTGGCATCCATCCTCGGTCTCGTCATCTCGAAGCGGCTGGGCCTGCGCGCGAAACTCCTCGCGGCGGGCGACTCGAACCCGCTGCGGGCCCACGGCGGACCCGTCAACGAGGGGCAGACGGTGCGGCTCGGCGAAGTCGGCCAGCTGCTGTCGACCGTGGCCCTGTCGACCCTCGTCATCGAGGCCGGGCTCGCCGTGCTCCTGTACCCCTCGCTGCTCATCAACGGCGTCGACGCCGTGACGGCGCTCTGGGAGGCGCCGTTCTACGCGGCGATGTCGTTCACGAACACGGGCTTCACTCCCAACGCGGGCGGCCTCACCCCGTTCGCGCAGGACTACTTCTTCCTCACGGTGCTGATGGCGGGCGTCTTCCTCGGATCGATCGGGTTCCCGGTCATCTTCACGCTGTGGCGCCACCACTTCCACGTGCGCCGCTGGTCGCTCCACACGAAGCTCACCCTCATCACGACGGTGATCCTGTTCTTCGTCGGCGCGGGGGTCTTCCTCCTGCTCGAATACGACAACCCCGACACGCTCGGAGGCATGGATGCCTGGGACACGACCTTCCAGGCCTTCTTCCTTTCCGCGATGACCCGCTCGGGCGGATTCTCGATCGTCGACATCGGCCAGCTCAACGGGTCGTCGCTCGTCGTCGGGTCGATGCTCATGTTCGTGGGCGGCGGTTCGGCATCCACCGCCGGCGGCATCAAGGTGACGACCCTCGCGGTGCTCGCCCTCGCGGTGTTCTCCGAGGCGAAGGGACGCCCGTCCGTGCAGGCGTTCGGCCGCCGCATCCCGAGCGACGTGCAGCGCGTCGCCCTCTCGGTCGTCGCGTGGGGCGCCACGATCATCGCCCTGTCGACCATCACGATCGGCCAGCTCACGAAAGCGCCGATCGAACAGGTGCTCTTCGACGTGATCTCCGGCTTCGCGACGGTGGGGCTCTCGACGGGCCTCACGGCGACCCTCCCCGACCCCGCCGTGTACGTCCTCGCGCTCACGATGTTCATGGGGCGCGTTGGTACAGTGACACTCGCCGCGGCCGTGGCCGCGACATCCCGTTCGCAGCACTATTCGCTGCCCGTGGAAAGGCCCATCGTTGGTTGAGCAGCTGCGCAATGACGCTCCCGTCCTCGTCATCGGCCTCGGTCGATTCGGCGCCGCCTGCGCGGGTGAGCTCGACCGACTCGACCGCGAAGTGCTCGCGATCGACGAGAGCCTCGACCTCGTGCAGAAGTGGTCGGAGCGCGTCACCCACACGGTGCAGGCGGACGCGAAGAACATCGAGGCGCTGAAGCAGATCGGGGCGCAGGACTTCCAGGTGGCGGTCGTGGCGGTCGGGTCCTCGATCGAGGCATCCGTGCTCATCACCGCGAACCTCGTCGACCTCAAGGTCCCGCAGATCTGGGCGAAGGCCGTCTCGCAGAGCCACGGAAAGATCCTCGCCCGCGTCGGCGCGAACCACGTGATCTACCCCGAGCGCGAGGCCGGTGAGCGCGTCGCACACCTCGTGTCGGGCCGCATGCTCGACTTCATCCGCTTCGACGACGACTTCGTGCTGGCGAAGATGTACCCGCCGAAGTTCATCCGCGGCATCGGCCTCAACGAATCGGGCGTCCGCTCGAAGTACCACGTCACGGTCGTGGGCGTGAAAAGCCCCGGCAAGCCGTTCCGATATGCGGAGGCGGACACCGTCGTGACGAACCACGACCTCATCATCGTGTCGGGGACGAACTCCGACATCGAGCGGTTCGCGTCGCTCGACCGCTGAGCGCGTCTACGGCGCGTCAGGCGCCCGCTCAGGCGCCGGCGGCGAGTTCGCGGGCGCGGGCGAGCGCCGCGTCGGTGGCCTCCGAGAGGATGCCGGAGAGGTTCGCTCCCTGCAGCACGGCGATCGCGCGCTCGGTCGTGCCCTTCGGGCTCGTCACGCGGCGCCGGAGTTCGGCGGGGTCCTCGCCCGTGGCATCCAGCAGCGCTGCGGCCCCGATGAAGGTCTGCTCGGCCATGAGCCGGGCATCCGCGTCGCTGAAGCCCTTGCCGCGCGCGGCCTCGGTGAGGTCCTCGATCAGGAGGTAGACGTAGGCGGGGCCCGACCCGGAGATCGTCGACAGGGCGTCGATCTGGTCCTCGGGGACGTCGATCACGACGCCGCACGTCTCGAACAGCGCGCGCACGAGATCCATGTCGGCGGCCGATGCCGTCGAGCCGCTCGCGATCCCGGTGACGGCCTTGCCGACGACCGCCGGGGTGTTCGGCATCGCCCGGACGATGGCGACATCGCCGCCGACGATCTCCTCGAACGTCGCGATCGTGACGCCTGCGGCGAGCGACACGACGATCGTGCCGGGGCGGAGGGCCGGGGCGATCTCGCGGAGGAGATCGGGCACCATGACCGGCTTGACGCCGACCAGCACGATGTCTGCGGCGGCCGCGGCGGCGGTGTTCGCGGTGGCATCCTGCTCGAGCGCAAGGCTCGTGACGCCGGGGAGCGCGGCGAGATCGGCTGCCTTGGCGACGGTGCGGTTCGTCACCGTCACGGTGGGTGCGAGACCCGAACGGACGAGGCCCTGCAGGATGGCACCGCCCATCGAACCGGCGCCGAGGATCGCGATCGGAGGAAGGGTCTGGGGCATGGCTCCATCCTACGAGCGGATCCTTACCTGAGACCCAGTTCAGGTGGATGGATGTCGGGAGTAGGATGCGAGCATGACCCTCCTGGACGGCATCACTTCGCGTCTCATCGACACCGACCGACTGACTGTGAACATCCTCGAGCGGGCCGGCGACGATCCCGCCACGGCACCCGAGCACACGGTCGTGCTCGTGCACGGCAACGTCTCGTCGAGCCTGTTCTGGCAGGAGCTCATGCAGGACCTGCCCGGCGATCTCCGAGTCATCGCGATCGACCTCCGCGGCTTCGGCGGCACCGAGAGCGCGCCGGTCGACGCGACGCGCGGCGTCCGTGACTTCAGCGACGATGTGCACGCGACCCTCGCGGCACTCGGGCTCGAGACGGCGCACCTCGTCGGCTGGTCGATGGGCGGCGGCGTCGTCATGCAGTACGCGATCGACCACCCGGTGCTGTCGCTGACCCTGCAGGCCCCCGTCTCGCCCTACGGCTTCGGCGGCACGCGCCGCGACGGCAGCCGGCTCACCGACGACGATGCGGGCTGCGGCGGCGGCGGGGCGAACCCCGACTTCGTGCAGCGTCTCACCGACCGTGACACGACCGACGAGGCGCCGACGTCGCCGCGGAGCGTCTTCCGCTCGGGCTACGTCGCGCCGGGCTATACGAGCGAGCACGAGGACCTCTGGGTGGAGTCGATGAACACGACCTCCACCGCCGAGGGCAACTACCCGGGCGACGGCGCCGAGAGCGCGAACTGGCCGGGCTTCGCCGCGGGGAGCACGGGCGTGCTCAACACCATGGCGCCGCGGTGGTTCGACACGTCCGGCATCGTCGACATCTCGCCGAAGCCGCCCGTGGTGTGGGTGCACGGCACGGCCGACGCGATCGTGTCGGATGCCTCGTTCTTCGACCTCAATCACCTCGGCGCACTCGGGGTCATCCCCGGCTGGCCCGGCGATGAGGTCGCCCCCGCGCAGCCGATGGTCTCGCAGACGCGCGATGTGCTGGATGCCTACCGCGCCGCCGGCGGCGAGGTCACGGAGGTCTCGCTGGAAGGAGTCGGACACTCGCCGCATCTCGAGCGCCCCGCCGAGTTCCGCCGAGCCCTCCTCGAAGTGATCGGCTACATCGGTCGACCGGCGTACCCCGCGCCGCCGACCGAGACGATCATCCTGAGCTCGTCGGACTGAGAGGCCCCGCCGGGCCCGACCGGCTCGTCGGCCTGGGACGCCCCTCAGCGCCGGGCGTCGAAGAACGCGCGCAGCAACGCCTGCGCCTCGGTTTCGCGCACGCCGCCGACGACCTCGGCGCGCACGGGGAGTCTCCGGTCGCGCAGCACGTCGTAGACGGAGCCCGCCGCGCCCGCCTTCTCGTCCCACGCGCCGAAGACGACCCGGCCGACGCGGGCCTGCAGGATCGCCCCCGCGCACATGAGGCACGGCTCGAGCGTGACGGTGAGGGTGCAGCCCTCGAGGTTCCACGAGCCGACGGCGTCCGCCGCGGCGCGCAGGGCGACGACCTCGGCGTGCGCGGTGGGATCGTGGCTCTCTTCGCGGGAGTTCCGCCCTTCGCCGATGATCGCGCCCGCGGCATCCGTCACCACCGCGCCCACCGGGATCTCGCCCACCTTCTCCGCCGCAGCGGCGAGCGCGAGCGCGCGTGCCATCGCGTCGTCGTCGGCCGGTGGGGTCGGAAGAGTCACCGCTCCAGCGTAGGGCCGGTCGGCATCGCGGCGATGAGGAGTTCGTCCCATCGCTGCGCGCGAGCGAGCGATCTATGCTGAACCGCGCAGAAGGAGACGGATGGCTGAACACAGGATCGACACCGATCGGATCGATGTTCCGCTCGCGAGGCGACCATGACGGCGCTTCGCTCGCGCCCGTTCGCCCATCGCCTCGTCATGGTCGCGATGGACCCCGCGTGGACCTCGGTCGGCGTGGCCGCCACGCGGCCGGTGACCTCAGGTGAGGTCTTTCGGGGGTTCATCCGCATCGGCTGCGGCGACGACGCCCGCTACGGATACGTGGCGGGACGCATTCAGTGGCTGCGCGACGGATCGCCCGTCTCCGCAGGCATCCTGTTCCAGGTCTCCCCGTCGCTGCGGACCGAACCGACGTCCTACCCCTCTGACGGACGGCGCTTCCGCGAGGTGGGCGAAGCCGCGGTCACAGCCGACCCCGGCCTGTTCGCAGAGCTGAGTGCGGGGTACGCACGGTGATCCGTCGGTGACGGCGATCCCGCGCGGGCCCGCGCAGGCGTCGCCGAGGCATCCACCGTCACCGGACCGCCTCTCGACGCCGCACATCGACCAGTTCGCCGACGCACAGCGATCGTCGGATGCCATCGTGCTGTCCGCCGCATGGGGACCTCGCCCCATTCGACGACTCAACCGGGGGCTGAGGCGGGCCACCTCGACACCCTAGGCTGGATGCCATGCGCGTGCACGTTGCCGATCACCCCCTCATCACCCACAAGCTGACCGTGCTGCGCGATGAGCGCACGCCGTCGCCGGTGTTCCGCCAGCTCACCGAGGAGCTCATCACGCTCCTCGCCTACGAGGCGACGCGGGCCGTGCGGGTCGAGGAGGTCGAGATCCAGACTCCCGTGACGACCACGATCGGAGTGCGCATCAGCGAGCCGCGGCCGCTCGTCGTCCCGATCCTGCGCGCAGGCCTCGGGATGCTCGAGGGCATGGTGAAGCTCCTGCCGACCGCCGAGGTCGGGTTCCTCGGCATGGCGCGCGACGAGGAGACGCTCCAGCCCTACACGTACGCCGAGCGGCTCCCCGACGACCTCAGCGACCGGCAGTGCTTCGTCCTGGACCCCATGCTCGCCACGGGCGGCTCGCTCGGCGCGGCGATCGACTTCCTGTTCGCGCGGGGCGCGCAGGATGTCACGGCGATCTGCATCCTCGCCGCTCCGGAGGGCCTCGCGAAGATCGAGGAGCTCGTCGGCGACCGTGACGTCACCCTCGTGCTCGGCTCGCTCGACGAGCGTCTCAACGACAAGGGGTACATCGTCCCCGGGCTCGGCGACGCGGGCGACCGCCTGTACGGCACGGTCTGACGCTCACGGTCTGACGCTCGAGCATGCGCGCGCGGTTCAGCCGCGTCGGCGATCCGGCAGAGCCGAGCGTCAGGAGTTCGTGCTGCGCCCCGTCTCCTGCTCCCAGAACTCGAGCTGCTGGGTCAGCGCCTTGGCGAGCTCGAACACCTGGTGCGGGGGGATCCGTACGCGCTGCACGACCCGCCCCGGCACGACGGTGATGGGGTTCCCTTCGGCATCCGTCGCCGACTGCGGCGGACGCGCGAGGGAGACGAAATCCATCACGAAGACGTCGGGCGTGTGCCAGACGTTCGCGAAGTCGGCGTAGCTGCCGGGAACCGCCTCGGGCGGCAGGTCGATCTCGAACTGGCGGGGCGCTTCGTCGGCCATGTCATCCCTCGGCTTCGGTGATGGGCGGATGCCGCGAGTCTAGGCTCACGCCGCACCCACCAGGCGCACGAACGCGCTCAACCGGGCGACGCCGTCGGGCGTGCGGGGCAGATCGTCGAGGAGCCCCGTGCCGTACACGACGTACGCCGTGTGCTCCGCGCGCGAGATCGCGACGTTGAGGCGGTTCTGCAGCAACAGGAACTCGAGTCCGCGTGGTGCATCACGCCCCGAGGACGCCGCGAGCGAGACGATCGCGACCGCCGCCTCCTGCCCTTGGAACTTGTCGACGGTGCCGACCGGCACGTCGGAGAAGCCGGCTGCAGTGAGCGCCTCTTCGACGACGACCTGCTGGGCGTTGTAGGGCGTGACGACGATGAGGTCGTCCGCACGCAGCGCCCGCGGCTCGGCGCCCTCTGCCGAGGTCCACGTCCGCCCTACGAGATCACGGACGATGTCGACGACGGCATCCGCCTCTTCGGGCGATGCGGTGGAGTTCCCCGTGTGCCCGAGCGGGACGGGGACGACGCCGCTCTCGACCCCCGCGAGGTGGCGGCCGGACGTCGAAGGATGCGCGGCGAGCCGCCCCTCGTAGGACAGCTGCGACACGGGCTCGGCGACCTCGGGACGCATCCGACGCGTCTGGGCGAGGAAGTACCCGCGATCCTCGGGGATGACGGACGCGCCGTCCATGACCCAGCCGAGCGCCGACGTGTCCACGGGTTCGGGATGGGTGCCCTGACTCACCTGCGGCAGCTGCTGCGGATCGCCGAGCAGCATCAGGCGCTCCGCGGCCACCGAGACGGCGATCGTGGACGCGAGCGAGAACTGGCCCGCCTCGTCGATGACGAGGAGGTCGAGGCTCCCCCGCGGCACCCTCCCGGGGTGGCTGAGGTCCCACGCCGTGCCGCCGATCACGAAGCCCTCCGGATGCTCCGCCGCGAACCCCGCGTAGCCGTCCTTCGCGATCGGGGTGAACGGCGGCTCCGCCGCGCCGCCGGCCTTGAGCGCCTTCGCGACCTGCGCCTTCGGAACGCCCGCCGCGACGATCCGCTCGAGCATGTTCTCCACGACCGCATGGGACTGCGCGACCACCCCGACGCGGTAGCCGTGCTCGGCCACGAGCCGCGCGACGACATGCGAACCCACATAGGTCTTGCCCGTACCGGGCGGCCCCTGCACGGCGAGATAGCTGTGGTCGAGGTCATGGACGGATCGGACGATGTCATCCACGTCCGTCCCCGTGCCGCGCACGAGCGCGCCGCCCCGCGTGCGCGGCGCACGGCGGAGCAGGAGGTCGGTCGCCGCGTCGTGCGGGAACGCGTCGGATGCCTCGGGCGACGCCTCGATCACACGGTCGGCCCAGTGGTCGATCGCGGCCTGCTGGCTACCGGCCTGCGGGGGCGCAGGCGGGGTCAGCGCGATCGGCAGCTCCTGCCACGTGAACCCCGCGAGGGAGTTCTCCTCGACGATCACGCCGTCTTCGAGCGCGTCGACGACCCGCACCGTACGGGCCGCGTGGATCCAGCGCGGACTCGTGTCGAGTGGGAACGGCGTCGGCAGTTCGTACAGGACGTACGTCGACGTGTCGGCGGTGAGCTTCGTGCCGGGCGCGAGGTCGCCGCGCAGTTCTACGACTCGACGCTGCACGCGGGCGCCCTCGGGGACGTGCCAGTCGGTCAGCACGCGGGAGCGGTCATGGTCGAACACGACGACGTCACGGGTGTCCTCCCAGACCGACACGGGTTCGCGCAGACGCAGGAAATGCGTCGCCCAGAACGTCTTCGCCTCGCGCGGGTAGTAGTCGATCGCCGCCGACCCGAGCTTCAGTGCGGCGACGGCGCGATCGTCGGGCGCCGCCGCGAGGGCGGCGTCGCCGGCGAGCCGGGAGAGCGTCTCCGCCCGGTGCGAGGGCTCATACGGGCGCTCGTTCTGGTCGATGTCGGCGGACGGCGTGAGGTGCGCCTCGCGCGCACGCTCGACGAGCCAGTCACGCAGCCGTCGCGTCGAGACGCAGTCGTAGCGGTTGTAGTCGGCCAGATCGTCGAGGACGGCCCGGCCCGCGGCATCCTCCCCCGCGTCGACGAGCGTGCGGGCTTCCACGTACTTCACGATCGAGTCGTCGCCGCGCTGCACATCGCTCGTGCGCACCTCGTCGCCCATGTAGAGGGGCTCGAGCTTCTTGATGGAGTACGACCGCGATCCGACTCGCAGCGCGCGCCGCACGACGGGGTACAGATCGACGAAGACCCCCTCGCGCAACAGCTGGTCGACCTCGGCCTCACGCACGCCGTACCGCGCCGCCATCGCCAGCAGGTGCGTCGTCTCGTAGGGCGCGTAGTGGTAGATGTGCATCCCCGGATGGGCCCTGCGCCGGAGGGCGACGACGTCGAGGAACGCCTCGAACGCCTGCCTCTCCTCGCCGAACGTGTGCGCCCAGAGCGCGGTGTACTGCTCGGTGTCGTCGACCCAGCCGAAGAGGTAGTCGATGCCCCACTGCGGTGCGCCGCCCGGGGGCGGCGTCTCGGTGTAGAGCGGGTCGCCCTCGAAGTCGAAGAAGACGTCGCCGTGGTCGGGGCGGGGCAGTGCTCCGATGGCCTTCGGGAAGACGACTTCGTAGGTCGGCACGGCATGCGGATCCGTCGCCTCGCCGACACCGCCCGCCGGGCTCTCCAGCTGCAGTCGGGCCTGGGTGCGGAGCCCCGTGAACGTGTCCCACGACATCCGCTCAGGGGCCTCTCGGGCTCCGGCGAGCTCATCGATCGTGCGGACGCCCGCGGAGCGGAGACGATCGCGCTGGACGGGCCGCATTCCCGCCACGAGCAGCAGGTCGCGATGCGTCACGACTTCGGCGTCGCACGTCGCGCAGCGCCCGCACGCGATGACGCGCAGGTCGCCGCGCTCATCCCCCCACGCGATCGGCGCACCCGTCGCACCGGATACCAGATCTCGGTCGGCGATCAGGGCACGCAACCGCTCGCGGCGCAGGCGGAAGACCGGCATGAGGTCGCGGACGCGGTGCTCGGAGGTCGTCCCGTCACCGAGCAGAAGCTCGACGCGGTCGCCGTGCGGGACGTCGAGGCGGTCGAGCTGGTCGACATATGCCGCGAGCTGCATGAGCGCGGTGACGCGGGCGTGGCGGGCGAGCTTCGTGTCCTGCACGATCCAGCGCCCGTCCTCCCCGCGCAGGAGGAAGTCTGCGAACCCGACGAACTCGTCGGTGGCGAACACGGCCTGGTAGACGACGTCGACCCGCGGGTCGGCGAGCGCCGCATTGGTCGCGGCGACGGCAGCGGCGATCGCCTCGGCATCCGACGAGCGGGTCTCGGGCAACTCCACCACGCGCCCGGCCCCCGGGAATGCCGCCCGATAGGCGTCGAGCTGGCGTAGCTCGTGTTGGGTGCCGAGCCGGCCGGCGCGGGCGAGGGTCTCATCCTCGGGTTCGACGACCTCCGGCACACGCCCGAGCTTCGCGTCGATCCTGCGGAGCCAGGCGAACTCGCACTCGGCCGCGGCTTTGAGGTCGCTCGCGCTCCAGACGACCCGCCGTTCGTCGCCCTGTTCGATGAGTCTCATGTCACCCTTCCGTCACCGACCCTAGCCGCGCCCACAGACACCCGCCCTTCAGCCTCGACCCACGCCCATCTCTCCTCCAAACTGCAGGAGCAGGTGTGACTGGTGTTGCCCCGAACGTCTTGTGAGCCACTCCCGCCCCACTCCGTCCTGCGGTTTGGCAAGCACCCGCCCCACGGGGCCCAGGCCCCGCCCGACCGACGCCCCCCGGGCGCATCCGCCGCCCGCCCCTTCAGCGCCGACCCACGCCCGCCTCTCCCCCAAACTGCAGGAGCGGGTGTGACGGGTGTCGCCTCGACCGGCCCGTGAGCCACTCCCGCCCCACCCCGTCCTGCGGTTTGGGGGCCAGAGGGCGGGGCCCAGCCCGGCGAGCGTGCGCCGCACCTGCCAGACTGGGCGTGTGAGCGAGACCCTTCCGTTCGAGAGCATCTACCGGCACGGCTTCGCGCGCGTCGCGGCGTGCACGATCCCCGTCGCGATCGCCGACCCGGCCGCGAACGCCGCCGCCGTCGTCGCGGCGGCGCGCGAGGCGCACGAGGCGGGGGCGGCCGTCGCGGTCTTCCCCGAGCTGTGCCTCACGGGGTACGCGATCGACGACCTCGTCATGCAGGACGTCGTCCTCGACGGGGCTCGCGGCGCGATCGCCACCGTGGCTGCCGCGTCCCGCGAACTCCGGACGCTCCTGGTCGTGGGCGCGCCGCTCCTGCTCGGCAACCGGCTCTACAACTGCGCCGTCGTGATCCATCGCGGCGCCGTGCTCGGAATCGCCCCGAAGTCGTACCTGCCGACGTACCGCGAGTTCTACGAGGCGCGCTGGTATGCGAGCGGCACGGATGCCCCCGAGAACACCCTCCTCGGCGACACCGAGGTGCCGGTCGGAACGGACCTCCTCTTCGAGGCATCCGACGTTCCGGGCCTCGTCGTGCACGCCGAGGTCTGCGAGGACATGTGGGTGCCCGTGCCGCCGTCTTCGACCGCAGCCCTCGCCGGCGCGACGGTGCTGCTGAACCTCTCCGGCAGCCCCATCACGGTCGCTCGCGCCGACGACCGCCACCTGCTCGCCAAGTCCCAGTCGTTCCGGTGCAACGCCGCGTACGTGTACGCCGCGGCCGGCCAGGGCGAGTCCACGAACGACGTCTCGTGGGACGGGCAGACCATGATCTACGAGTCGGGCACCCTCCTCGCCGAGACCGAGCGCTTCCCCGACGGACCGCGGATCGCCATCGCCGACATCGACCTCGACCGGCTCCGTCAGGATCGCCTCCGCCAGGGCACGTTCGACGACAACCGCAGCGCGACCTGGACGACGGCGCAGCGGATCCCGTTCCGGGTGGACCCCCCGTCATCCGTCACGACGCTCCGTCGCCCCCTCGACCGCTTCCCGTTCGTGCCCGACGACGCGGCCCGGCTCGACCAGGACTGCTACGAGGCGTTCAACATCCAGGTGTCGGGCCTTGAGCAGCGTATGCGCGCGATCGGCTCGCCGAAGCCCGTCATCGGCGTCTCCGGCGGCCTCGACTCGACGCACGCCCTCCTCGTCGTCGCACGTGCGATGGACCGCATGGACCGCCCGCGCAGCGACATCCTCGCCTACACGATGCCCGGCTTCGCGACGAGCGATCACACCAAGACGAACGCGATCCGCCTGGCCGAGGCGATCGGCGCGACGATCGAGACGATCGACATCCGCCCCATGGCGACCGAGCTGCTGCAGGGCATCCGGCATCCGTTCGCCGACGGCGAGCCCGTGTACGACGTCACGTTCGAGAACGTGCAAGCCGGCGCGCGCACCGACTTCCTCTTCCGTCTCGCGAATCAGAACGGCGGCTTCGTCGTCGGCACATCCGACCTGTCCGAGCTCGCGCTCGGCTGGGCGACGTACGGCGTCGGCGACCACATGAGCCACTACGCCGTCAACGCGGGCGTACCGAAGACGCTCATCCAGCACCTGATCCGCTGGGTGATCGCGCACTCCGACGACGCGACGCTGAGCACGGATGCCAAGGTCGTGCTGCAGTCGGTGCTCGACACCGAGATCAGCCCCGAACTCGTGCCGGCCGGTCAGGACGGCAAGGTGCAGTCGACGGAGGACACGATCGGTCCGTACGCGCTGCACGACTTCGCCCTGTTCCACGTTCTCCGCTACGGGATGCGCCCCTCGAAGATCGCGTTCCTCGCCGAGCAGGCGTGGAGCGACGCGGATGCCGGCGCGTGGCCTCCCGGGTTCCCGGAGGCCGACCACTACGCGTACGACCGCCCGACGATCGTGCGCTGGCTGCGCGTGTTCCTCAGCCGCTACTTCGGCTTCGCGCAGTTCAAGCGCTCCGCGATCCCGAACGGGCCGAAGGTGCTGCCGGCCGGGTCGCTCTCGCCTCGCGGCGATTGGCGCGCGCCGAGCGACGGCAATGCCCGCGTGTGGCTCGCCGAACTCGACGACGCGCTCGGCGAAAGCGTCGACGAGAAGGCGTGACTCCCAGGGGCCTCGGCGCCCGGCGGGCCAGACGCGTCAGGATTCCTTGGGAAGGATCCCGACGGCGATCGTGATGACCCACGCGTCGCGGGACGCGTCGACGAGTTCGTACTTCATGTTGCGGTCGGCGATCCAGCCCTTGTGCCGGCCGGTGTCGAGCCGCACGTGCTCCGGAGCGACGCGCACGCCGCGACCGTCCGCCTCGAGGACGGCCTGCACGCGCACCCAGTGCTGCAGGAGGTCGGGGATGTTGTTCTCGTCGAAGAGCCGGGAGTGCCGCTGCATGGTGCGCACGTCGGCGGCATCGGGGGTGAGGTCGCGGATGTCGATGCCGAGCGGGAGCGCGGGGTCGCAGATCGCGACGACGGTCGCGGCGCGATAGCTGGCGGTCACGATCGCGATGGGGAGTTCGACACCGTCGCGTGAGGCGATGAGGCGCGTGTGGTAACCGAACCCGCGCGGCGCCTCGCGTTCGATCTTCACCTCGCGCACCTCGCAGCCGAGCTTCGCCGCGATCAGCTCCTTCGCGAGAATGCGACGCCGGTCGTGGACCGTGGTCGCCGGGTCCCAGCCGAGTCGCGCCGAAACGCCCGCGGGAGTGTCCAGAAGCACCGTCTGCATAGCCATTCCGCCATCATGACGCACGAGCGGCCTTCTCGGCCAACCCGACGCTCGTGGATAATCCCGGCAGTGCGAGACTGGAGGCATGAAGCTGCTCGTCGCCGCCCTCGCGTCGGAACTCGTCGCGTTCGACCCCGACCCGGAGGGTTTCGAACGACTCGTGACGGGACCGGGCAAGCTCCAGGCGACGTATGCGCTGACGCACCGGCTGGATGCCGCGGATGCCGCCCCCGTCGACGAGATCGTGGTCGTCGGGACCGCCGGGTCGCTCGACCCCGCCGTCTCGGGGCTCCACGAGATCGCGGCCGCGATCCAGCACGATGTGACCGACATCGACGGGATCGCCGGTCAGCACGTCTCCCTCCCGGCGCGCGTGGAGACCGGGCGCGGCACGGCGACGATCGCGACGGGCGACAGCTTCGTGGACGACGCGGATGCCGTGGCATCCATCCGTGCCCTCGGCGCGACCCTCGTCGATATGGAGACGTACGCGTACATCTGGGTGGCGCAGCGCTTCGGCATCCCGATCACGGTCCTGAAGGCGGTATCGGACAACGCCCAGGACGATGCGATCACCGATTGGCGGGATGCCGTGGCGGCGTGCAGCGTACAGCTGCGGGCGGAAGTGCGCGAACGCTACAGGGTCTGATCCCGATACCCTCTACTTGCCGCTGGACCACCGAAGAGCGGCCCGAACAGAGGACCACGATGTCGACCACCCCGCCGACCGACCCCACCCAGCCGACCCCTACTCCGAGCGACGCCCAGCCGACGGAGGTCTATCCCCCCGCGACCGGCGGCTACGGTGCGTCGTACGCTGCTCCGGCCGCTCCGTCCGCACCGGAGTACGCCGCGCAAGCGCCCTACACCGCGCCGCCCGCCGCGCCCTACGATGCGACGGCCCCATACGGCACACCCGCCGGCTATTCGGCAGTCCCCTCCTACGGCGCACCCGCCGGCTACCCGGCGCCGACCGGCCCCGACACCCGGTCGAAGGGTGTCGCCTGGACGGCGTTGATCCTCGCGGTCGCCGGCATCCTCCTGTGCCTACTGGGCTTCGTCCCCCTGCCGTGGCTGGGGTTCTTCGCGGTGCTGATCGGTTCGGTCGCGCTCCTCGCCGCGTTCGTCGTCTCGATCGTGGGACTCGTCGGACGGCGCAACGGCGGCAAGGGGCTGAGCGTCACGGCACTCGTCCTGTCCGTCGTCGGGTCGGTGGTCGCCGGTTTCGCGCTCCTCGCCTCCCTGATCTTCGTCGGCATCGCCACCGTGAACACGTCGATCGATTCATTGCCGAGCACGCAGACCTCGGACGAGGCATCCGACGGCAGTTCGGGAACAACCGACGATTCCGCCACGACGGATGACACGACCGACGGTTCGGCCGATCAGTCCGCATCCGAGGCGGCGTACCTCGCTGCGGTGCGGCCCGAGATCAACGACGTCATGACGGGGATCGATCCGTCCGTGACGTCTGCGGACATCGAGAAGCTGTTCCCCGACGAGTCCCTGCTGCTGATCGGACGCGCTCTGCTCGTCACCGGCGAGAGCGGCATCGACTCGATGCTCGACTCGACGGTCGAGGCAGCCGGCGGCGCAGTGACGGCCGACCAGGTGCGCCCGCTGTACGAGGCGATCTACCAGGCAGCGGACGCGTACCTGCGCTGATCCGGCGGCGCCCGTCGCGCGATGCGTGAGCATCGTGCATCGCGCGACGGCCGACGCCCCGGATTGAGCGTCAGGGTGCGGCGGGCGCATCCTGTCGGATGACGCTCGGCCCCTGCGGGGTCGCCTCGACGACGAGCTGTGCGGGGAGCTGCTCCTTCATCGCCTCGACGTGGCTGATCACCCCGACGGTGCGTCCGCCGGCACGGAGTGCGTCGAGCGTGCGCATGGCGAGCTCGAGCGTCTCGGGGTCGAGCGAGCCGAACCCCTCGTCGACGAACAGGGTGTCGAGCCGGATCCCGCCCGCCCGCGAGGTGACGACCTCGCCGAGGCCGAGGGCCAGGGCGAGGGAGGCGAGGAAGGTCTCCCCACCGGACAGCGACTGCGGCGTGCGCAGGCGCCCCGTGTGCGCGTCGAGCACGTCGATGCCGAGGCCCGAGGCGCGCCCGCGCGCGGCACGCGCGTCGGAGTGGTGCAGCGAGTACCGGCCCGCCGACATCTCGCTGAGGTGGAGGTTCGCCGCAGTGACGATCTCCTCGAGTTCCGCCGCGAGCACGAACGTCTCGAGATCCATCTTCATGGTGTTCGGCGCACGGCCCGCGACGGTGTCCGCCAGCCGAGTGATGGATGCCGCGTCGCGCTCGACCTCGGCGACGGCCGCAGCGGCGCCGTCGGCGTCGACGGCGAGCGCGCGCAGTCGCTCTGCCGTGTTCTCCGCGTCGCGGTGCGCGGCGATCGCGTCGGTGCGCGCGGCATCGGTCTCCACGGCGGTGCGCACGGCGGCCTCGACCGCGGCCTCGTCGATCTCGTCCCCTTCGTCGACGAGTTCGAGTTCGAGTTCGAGCAGGCGCTGCCGGGTGGCGGTGAGGTCGGCGGCGTGGCCGGCTGCCTGCGCGTCGAGCTCGTCGATCGTCGCCGCATCGAGGAAAGCCGCCCGCACGGCATCCGCGCCGTCGAAGGGGCTCCTCGCGAGCTCCCGCTCGAGGTCGGCCCGGACTGTCGCGAGGGTGCGCGTGCGTTCCTGCGCCAGAGCTCGCGCGTCTGCGAGATCGCGTGCACGTCGGCGTTCCGCCTCGCCGTCCGAGACGCGCGCGGCGACCGAGGCGGCATCACCCCGGGCTTCCGCCACGGCGGCAGCCATGCGGGCGATGTCGGATTCGAGGGCGGAGCGCGCTTCGCGGTCGGCGGCGCGCCGGACATCGGTCTCCGCGCGCGCGGCCTCGTCCCGCGTCTGCTGCGCGTCGAGGTCGGTGCGCTCTGCGAGCAGCGCATCGCGCCGCACGGCGGCGGCGTCGGCGGCCTCTGACGCGTGACGCACGTCGGCGAGCAACTCCTCGGCGACGTCCTCCGTCTTGCCGCCCGAACGCGCGCGCGCCGCGCTGAGATCGTCGCGGAGCCGCCGGGCGACCTCGGCCGCGGCGGTCGCCGCAGACGACGCACGCTCTCGCTCGCGCTCCGCCGCAGCGACATCCTCATCGGTGACGCTGTCCGGCTCACGCGGCGCGAGGTGCGGATGCGTCGTCGATCCGCAGACCGCGCACGGGTCGCCCGGGGCGAGGTCCGCTGCGAGCTCTCCTGCGTAGCCGTCGAGGCGTCGCTGGAGCAGCCGCCGCACGTGCAGCGCGGCCGCGACGTCCACGTCGATCGCGGCCTGATGCGCGCGCTCCGCGGCCGCGCTCCGTTCACTCAGCCGCGCGACCTCCCGTGCGGCGGCGAGCTGTGCGGCGAGCTCGTCGTGGCGCTGGCGGAGGTCGTCCTGGCGCGCCGCCTCGTCCCGGGCCGCCGCGAGGCGCTCGTCGAGGGCGGCGCGAGCGGCGGGGATGCCCGCGAGCCGGGCATCGAGAGCCCCGAGCTCCTCCGAGGCCGCGCCGATCGCGGCGGCGAGTTCCGCCGATCGCGTGTGCAGCGCGTCGAGCTCGCGCTCCTGCGCGGCGGCGGCCTCCCAGCGGGCGAGATCGACGGCCAGTCGCTCGAGGTGCGCCGCGAGGTCTGCGGATGTCTCACCGCCGGCATCGGTCCAGCGAGCGAGGGCATCGCGTTCGGCTTCGACGGCGGCGGTGACATCGGCCTCGGCGCGCGCGAACGCATCGAGGGGCGCGCGCAGTGCCTGCGCGGCACGGGCGAGGACGACCCGCTCCCGCAGCTCCGCGATCTCGGGGACGCGGGCTTCGAGCGTCGTGAGCGCATCACGCATCGCCTCACGCTCGCGCCCGCGCTGGTACCGGGCGGCGAGCGCCGCGTGTCGCGCGACGGCCGCAGTGTGGGCTTCGTCGGCCCGCGTGCGCGCGGTGAGCCCCTGTTCGACGTGGTAGTCGGCGCGCATCTGAGCGGCCACGAGCGCACCGCGCCGCTCGTCGAGGGAGGGCGCCGTCTCGGCATCCGCCCCGTCGGGGTCCGGTTCACCGCCCAGTGCGTGCTCGTCGACGAGACGTTCGGCAAGGGCGACGAGCGTCTCGGCCCGGGTCGTCGCGGCATCGCGCGTCGCCCGCGCCTCACGCCTGCGTACTTCGAGAGCTTCGCGGTAGTCCTCGAAGCGGCGCGTTCCGAAGAGTGTCCGCAGCAGGGTCTGTCGTTCGTCGCCGGGGGCGAGCAGGAACCGCGAGAACTTGTTCTGCGCGAGCAGGATCACCTGCTGGAACTGCTGCGCGTTGAGCCCCAGCACCTCCCCGAGCGTCTCGCCGACCGTGCGGGGCTTCGCTGCCCTCCCGACCCAGACTCCCCCGACGAGCTCTTCCAGTTCGGCGCGCGCAGGCTCCGTCGTGAGCCCGCCGCCGCGCTTGGCGGGCCGCTCGTACTCGGGCGCGCGGGTGACGCGCCAGCGCGTGTCGCCAGCGGTGAACTCGAGCCGCACCTCGGTCGGATCGGTCACGAAGCTGTGGTCGCTGCGGAGCCGCTTCTCGCCTCCCTCGTAGCGCGGCACCGTGCCGTAGAGCGCGAAGCTCACGCCGTCGAGGATGCTCGACTTGCCTGTGCCGGTGCGGCCGGAGATCAGGAACAGGCCGTCCCGATCGAAGGCGTCGAAGTCGACCCTCTGCGTCTCACGGAACGGGCCGAACCCGGTGAGTTCGAGCGCGTGCAGCTTCACCCGGATGCCCCGACGCGCACACGCTCGTCGGCGCGCGCCCGCACGCGCTCGTCGAACACGTCACGCAGAAGCTCCGCCTCGCGCTCGGTCGCCCCCTCCCCCGCCCGTACGTGGACGAGGAAGGCCTCGACGAGTTCGGCGTCGGAGCGGGCGGAGCGGACACGTTGCACATACGTTCGCTCGTCGCCCTCCGTGCGCGCCGGCGGCGCGTGGACGACCTTCGCGCAGAACGGGAACCGCTCCTGCAGCCGACGCATGGGGTCGGCCTGCGGCAGGTCGTCGGTGTATTCGACCGAGACCCAGGCATCCTCGTCGCCGGCGAGGTCCGGATCGACGAGCAGATCGTCGAAGCGCCCGCGCAGCGTGCGCACCCGGCGCGGCACGGGGAGCTCGAGCCACCGCGCGTCGGCGTACCCGTCGGCATCCAACTCGACGAGCCACGACCCGCGCGGCTTGTCGCCCTCGCCGAAGCTGTAGTGCAGCGGGGCACCGGCGTACCGGATGTGCGGTGCGAGCCGGTTGCGGCCGTGGATGTGGCCGAGTGCGACGTAGTCGACGCCCGCGAAGGTCGTGAGCGGGACGACGTCGAGGCCGCCCTGCTGGATGTCGCGCTCGAGATGCGGCGTCGGCTCGACGCCCGCGGCGAAACAGTGCGCGACCGCAACCGAGCGTCCACCGCGTGCGGCGAGGTCGGCGCGGACGAGATCCATCGCGTGCCCGAGCGCCGCCGCCTGCGTGCGCGCGTCGGGCCAGACGTGGCGCAGGAGAGCCGGTTCGAGGAACGGGATGCCGTAGACGTGTACCGGCCCGTCGGCGTCGTCGATCGTGATCGGCGTGCCGACCGCCTGGGGGTCGGTGAGCACGTGGATGCCTTCGCGCAGGAGCCCCGCTTGGAACCCGAGCCGTGCGGCGGAGTCGTGGTTGCCGCTCGTCACGACGACGCGGGCACCCGTGTCGGCGAGGGCGGCGAGCGTGTCGGAGAGGAGCCCGTAGCACGCCGCGGCAGGCGTCGCGGAGTCGAACACGTCACCGGCGACGATCACGACGTCGACGTCGTTCTCCCGCACCTGCGTCGTGAGCGTCTCGAGCACGCCGCGAAGCGCATCGAGCGTCGAATGACCGTGGAAGGTCCGCCCGATGTGCCAGTCCGAGGTGTGCAGGATGCGCATGTCCCCACGGTAGATCGGGGCTCCGACATCGCTCCCGAGGCCCGCCGCGCCCCGCGGGATCGACGCCCGGCATCCGACCGCAGGGCCCGGTGCGCGGCTCCTATGCGCGAGTTCGCGCGCGGCGCCGGGACACCAGGTCGGTGATGCCGAGGGCCAGCGCGCCGCACAGGAAGAGCCCGACCGAGATCATGCCGAACGCGTAGGCGTCGTGGTAGACGGCGATACCGTGCTCCCCCGACGCCCCGTCGCGGTAGATCGCCGCGTAGAAGAGCGACAGCGCCACGGCCGTGCCGATCGCCGTGCCGATCCGCTGCCCGAGCTGTCCGACCGATCCCGCGAGTCCGCCCGAACTCGTCGGGATCTCGGCGAGGGTGAGGGTCTGGTTCGGCGCGACGACGAAGCCCGCGCCGATGCCGGCGACGAGCATGACGCCGGCCATCGCGAGCGGTACGACCTCGACCGGCGTCGTGTAGGCGACCAGGGTGAGCACGGCCACCGACACGAGCACGATGACGAGCCCCCAGACGACGAGCGGGCGTCCGAGGCGGCCGACGAGGTTGCCGCCGATCCACGCGCTCACGGCGCTCGCGAGGGCGAACCCGATCGACACCATGCCCGCGAAGACCGGTTCGAGCCCCACCCCCAGCTGGAGGAACAGCGTCGTCAGCAGGAACAGCGCCGGGATCGCGGTGAAGTAGGTCGCCGCGATCAGCGTGCCGTTGCGGAACGAGGCGACCGTGAACAGGCCGAACGGCACGAGCGGCGCCCTGCCGGATGCCGCGTAGCGGTGCTCCCACCAGACGAACAGGGCGGCGAAGGCGGCGAACAGCGCGAGCATCCACCAGCGCCGCGGGTCGTCGCCAGGCGACCCCGTCGTGAACAGGAACGGCCACAGCAGCGACACGATCGTCCCGGTGAACAGCACGAGGCCGATCGGGTCGAGGTGCGCTCGGCCCGGAGTCGCGGTGCGGGTGTGCGGCAGCAGCCAGATGACGCCCGCAAGGACGGCGAGGCACAACGGCACGTTGAGCCAGAAGATGTAGCGCCACCCGTCCTGCGCGCCGCCGACGGCGATCATGAGTCCGCCGAGAGTCGGGCCGAACGCGGTCGCGATGCCGATCGTCGCCCCGAACAGCCCGAACGCGCGCCCGCGCTCCTTGCCGACGAACAGCTGCTGGATCGTCCCGATGACCTGCGGCATCTGGATACCTGCCGCGAGGCCCTGCACGAGCCGACCGATCAGCAGCACTTCGATCGTCGGCGCGAGCGCGCACACGATCGACATCGCCGTGAACAGGCTCAGGCCCACGATGAAGAGGGTCTTGCGCGAGCGCTGGTCGCCGAGTCGTCCGAACGGCACGAGCGCGAGCCCGAACATCAGCACATACCCCGACACGACGATCTGGAGCTCGGTCGACGCGGCGCCGAACGCATGCTCGATGGACGGCAGCGCGACGTTGACCTTGCTGAGATCGAGGATCGTCAAGGCGGCCACGGACACGCACACCCAGAAGGCGCGCCAGCGCTGCCCGCGGTCGAGGGGGATGCTGGCAGTGGCGGGAGACGTCATCGGCTCCAGGCTAGAGCCGCGGACGGATGCCCGGGGCGGATGCCGAGCGCGATGCCCCGGAGGGATGCCGCGCGGCCGCGGTCAGGATGCCGCGCGCGCCGCCTTCTTCTCGCTCTGGAACGCCCGCAGCGCCTCGTACCGGTCCGCGGAACGGGCTCGCGCCTTCGCGGCCTCGTCATCGCGGTTCTTCGGCGGCGCGACCGCCACGAGATCGTTCAGGAGGTGCTGCGTCGCGTGCGCGATCTCGGCGACGGCCCGGTCGAAGGCCGCCTGATTGGCCTTCGAGGGTTTGGTCGTGCCGGCGATCTTCCGCACGTACTGGAGCGCCGCCGCGTGCACTTCGTCGTCCGTCGCGGCCGGCTCGAAATTGTGAAGGGTGTGGATGTTCCGGCACATGGCCTTCACCGTACGCTCAGGCTCGCACGGCGACCAGGTCCTAGCCTCGAGAGCATGGTCCCGGATGACTTCTCCGCCGCCGCCGACAACGTCACCGCGGTCGCGCGCGACGCCGCGGACGCTCTGGCGGATGCCGCGGGCGAGGCCGTCGACACCGCCGCGCAAGCCGTCGACGCTGCGATCGACGAGCTCACGGGAGTCCCGACGCGCGACGGCGCGATCGAGGAGTTCACCCATGATCGATCGACCCTCATCGCCGAGCGGCGCGGGCGCGACGGGTCCACCGCCACCCTCGTGCTCGTCCACGGCATCGGCATGGGGCGCAAGGTCTTCGCCGATCTCGTCCGACGCTTCGACGACGATTCACTCGTCGTCGCGGTGGATCTTCCGGGGTATGGCGAGGCGCCCGAACCTGCGCGCACCCCGACGATCGAGCGTATGGCCGATCTCGTGGCGGCATACCTGCGCCGGCTCGATCGCGGCCCGGTGATCCTCCTCGGGCACTCCATGGGAACCCAGGTCGTGACGGAGGTCGCCGTGCGGCATCCCGACGTCGTCGGCCGCCTCGTCCTCGTCGCTCCGACTGTCGATCGCCGTCACCGCCATGCGTTCACCCAGCTCGTCCGGCTCGGTCGCGACCTCTTCGGCGAGAGCGGCAAGGTGCTTCTGCTCGGCACCCGCGAGTATCTGCGCGCCGGGCCGAATCTGCGGCGCAAGATGACCGCGATGCTCGTCCACCGGCCCGAGGATGCCTACCCGCGCATCACCGCGCCGACGCTCGTCATCCGCGGCGAGCTCGACGCGGTGGTGCCGCAGGAGTGGTTCGACGAGGTCGCCGCCGCGATTCCCGTCGCGACGACGTTCGTCGTCGAAGGCCACCACCACGAGACGCTCATCCGCACGGCCGAGCCCGTCGCCGACGAGCTGCGCCGCTGGCTCGAGAAGACGCAGGACTGACCGGCGCGCGAGCCCGAGGGGGTCGGCGACCTGACCGCGCCTCAGCCGACCGAGCGCTGCGCGAGCAGGGCGCTGTGCGACGGGTTCCGGTCGAACCAGTCGGCGACGTACCAGCACACCGGGCTCACCGCGCGATCTCCGCGCTCCTCGAGGTCGGCGACGGCGCGCGCGACGAGTTCGCCCGCGTAGCCGTGCCCCCGGAAGGTCGGGATCGTGTAGGCGCGCGTGAGCGCCATCGTGCGGCCGTCGTCGCGGTAGTCGAGCACGCTCACGAGGTCGTCGCCCTTGTGGAGAGTGAAGCGCGAGGCATCCGTCTCGTTCGCGAAGGTGAACTCGGTCATCCTTCTACGCTACGCCGCTCCGGCGCGCCGGGCTCCAGCGACGCGAGCCACGCGTCCACGGCGCGCTGGCCGCGCAGCTGGACGATCGCATCGCCGTGGGCGATCGCACCCTGCAGGCGCTCGCGCACACGCGGATAGGACGTCCACGCCCACCGCATGATGTTCTGCTCGGGCGCCCAGCGCAGCCACGACGAGATGCGCTCGCGGTTGCCGTGCCACAGCTCCTCTCGCAGGATGCCGCGGCGCACCGTCCGCGCGATGATGCGCCGCATCACGACGTGGCGGGGGTGGTCGACCCAGACCATGACGTCCGCACCGCCTGGAGTGCCCGGAGAGAGCAGCCCGTCGAGCCTGCTCGTCCAGTTGCCGTCGGCGACCCACCCCTCCGGGTGCGCGGCGATGAAGTCGTCGACGAGCACACGCGCCTCATCGAGATCACGGTGCGTCCACCCGGCATCCCAGAACACGGCGTCGAGGTCGAGCCGCGCAAGACCGGTGCGCTCGGCCACCCGCATCGCGAGGTGCGACTTGCCGGAGCCGGATGCCCCGACGATGCGGATACGGCGCGGGGACTGCGGCGGCTGCGGCATCCGTCCATTCTGTCGAAGGTGCGGGACTGAGCACTCTGTCATATTGCGTCATGTCGTCCCGGCCGAGACAGCGCAGTTTGACACATACGGACCCCGTTCGTCATAATCGGCCACATGACTGACAACGCACGCACTCTGTCCGCCCGGGAGGCGAACGGAACTGCCGGCATCATGATGCCGCGCGTTGCCATGTGCTGTCGAATGTGTATCTGACGGTCATCCCCGCCGGGTCAGCCCTCCGCCTCTGAATCGGAGCAGGCGACCCCCGAGTCACCGCACGCCTCCGCCCACGACGCGGATCTCGGATGCCTCGCACACCGGCCCACCTCGCTCCTCTTCCGCGAAGGCCGCTTCCGCAGCACACGCTCGAACCCGCTCCAGGCGATCAGCCCGGGTTCCGCCCCCGAAGGACCTCTTCTCATGTCGACCACCGCCCTCCTCGCCCAGCCCACCGTCCGCACCACCCGTCACCTGCACGCGGTGGAGGATGCGGCGTCGCCCGCCGTGCCGCCGCTCGTCGCAGCCGGCACGAACGCGCCGCGCGGCTTCGCCCTGTACGTCGGCCTCGACGAGCTCAAGGCCGCCGCCGACGGCGTCTCGCTCTCGACGCTCGTGTCGGCGCTGCGCCGCACGATCTCCGAGCTCGCCCCGCACGCCGAGACCTACGCGACCGTCGCCCTCGCCCCCGCCCACGCCGGCGGTCGCGATGTCGACGTCGTGCGCCTGGCCCTCCACGAGCCGAGCGCTGTCGCCCGCACGAAGGCCGACGAGCCCGACCCGGACCACGTCGCCGGCGGCGTCACGATCGACATCTCGCGCCGCCGCGTGCACATCGACGGCGAGGGCGCAGCCCTGACCTTCAAGGAGTTCGAGCTGCTGCAGTACCTCGTGCTGCGCGAAGGCCGCACGATCGAGCGCACCGAGCTCGTCTCGTCGCTGTGGAGCCACGCGGACGACGGCGAGGCGCCCGGCGAGCGCACCATCGACGTGCACGTGCGGCGCCTGCGCGCCAAGCTCGGCCGCTACGAAGACATCGTGCGCACCGTGCGCGGCATCGGATACCGCTTCGACCGGCACGCCGACGTCGTGATCCGGTTCGGCCACGGCACCCCGTCGCCCGACCGTCTCTGAGCCTCCCCTCGCCCGGCACCCGCGCCGATCCGCCCCGTGTCGGGCCGGTGACGTAGGGTGACGGCATGAGCGCGGGGGTGGATGCCAGGGCGGATGCCGCCGTGGATGCCACCTCGCGCACCCGGGCATCCCGACTGCGCGACCCGCGCCCGGCACCGGGCCGCCCCATCGAGACCGAGTACCGCCCGCGGGCCGCGATCGACGCGCACCGTGCGATCGCTCTGCAGCAGCGCGGCACGCACGACCCCGCGCAGACGAGCGTCGGCGGCGTCATCTGGCGTGCCAGCCGCACGCCGATGGGCGTCGCGACCCTCGCGATCCGGGTCGAGCGCACCCGCATCCGCGCCGCGGCGTGGGGCCCGGGAGCCGAATGGGCCCTCGATCAGCTGCCGCGCTTGTGCGGTGCGGACGACGACCCGACCGGCTTCGACCCCCGCCATCACGCCCTCGTCGCCGAGGTGCACCACCGCCACCCCGACCTGCGACTCGGGCGCACGGACCTCGTCTTCGATGCCCTCGCGAGCGCGATCTTCGAGCAGAAGGTCACCGGCCTGCAGGCCTTCGGCGCGTGGCGGATGATCCTCACGTGGTGCGGCGAGCGCGCGCCCGGACCGACACCGCGGCCGATGTTCGCTCCGCCCGAGCACTGGCAGCGCGTCCCCAGTTGGACCTGGCATCGTGCCGGGCTCGAGCCGCCCCAGTCGCGGACGATCGTCGAGGCCGCCCGGCGACGGGCATCCATCGAGCAGGCGAGCACCGTCGCGCACACCCCCGACGAACGCGACGGCGTCTTCACGAGCCTGCGCGGGGTGGGGCCTTGGACGAGTGCGGAAGCGCGTATCCGCGCGTTCGGCGACCCCGACGCGGTGAGCGTCGGCGACTACCACCTCGCCCACCAGGTCGGGTATGCGCTGAAGGGCCACCGCGTCGACGACGACGGCATGGTGGAACTCCTCGAACCCTGGCGCGGGCATCGCCAGCGGGTCATCCGCCTGCTCAGCCTGTCGGGTGCGTTCGAACCGCGCCGCGGGCCGCGGCTCGCGCCTGAGGATCACCGCTCGCGCTGAAGCCACTCCATTGCGCGTGCCCGAGGTGAGGTTCACACTGTGCGCATGACAGTGACGCTCAACCCCTATGTGAACCTCCGCGGCACCGCCCGCGAGGCGCTCGAGTTCTACCACTCCGTACTCGGAGGCACTGTGCAGATCATGGCGTTCTCCGACTTTCCCGACATGGCGCCCCCGGGCGAGGAGCATCTCGTCATGCACGGTCAGCTGGAGACGACCGACGGGCTCACCCTCATGGTCTCGGACGTCCCGAGCACGATGACGTCCGCGCCACCCGCGGGTTTCGCCGTGTCGATCAGCGGCGACGAGGGCGAACGTCTGCGGGGCTATTGGGACGGCCTGTCGGCGGGAGGCACCGTGACCGCTCCGTATGAGACACCGCCATGGGATGCCACGGGCGGCGCGTTCGGGATGTTCACGGACCGCTTCGGTGTCGACTGGATGATCTCCTACTCGGTGCCGCCTACGATCGAGTCATGACGCTGCCCGAGGACGACCTGCCCGCGGAAGAGAAGACCGGCTGGCCGCGCGGGCGGTGGGGGTGGGTGTTCGGCAGCGTCGCACTCCTCGTCGTCGGCGTCATCGTCGGCGCAGTGCTCGGCAGCATTCTGCTGGGGCTTTTCATCGCGCTCATCATCTCCGGTGGGTGGCTCCTCGCGTACGAGTCGTGGCGGGGTCGCAACCCGCAGTTGGATGACCCGTGGGACGACGGCGCCCAGCTCTGACGCCCGACGCCGCCCGGCACTGAAGAGCGTCGCCGCCCCGTCTCACGCGCCCGCCGACGCTGGGCCTGACGACCCCCGCCGGGCTCCCGTTCACGGCCTGTCGCCGCAAACCCGCGCGGAATCGGCATCCGCGCCCCTACGATGTCAGCCATGGTCCTCCCCTACCGCACGCTGTCCTTCGCGTACCGGGCTCTGGCATCCTTCGTCATCCTGCTCGGGATCGCGCGGGTCTCGGGCCTGTGGACCGCGACGCCCACGTGGTCCGCATTCCTCTACTACACGGTGCTGAGCAACGTGCTCTGCCTCGTCTGGATGGTGTGGTCGGCCGTCTATACGGTCCGCGACGCACAGCGGAAAGGATGGGACGGCTTCTCGACGCCCTCGGCCCGCGGCGCCGCCGCCGCCATGATGGCGATCACGGTGACGATGCTCATCTACCTGTTCGTCCTCGCTCCCGGCCTGTTCACCCAACCGGGCGCGTACGAGCCGTTCACTCTCACCGACAACCTCGTGCACATCATCACGCCCGTCCTCGTGATCGTCGACTGGCTGCTGTTCGTCCCGAAGGGCCGGCTGGTCTGGTACGACCCGATCCTGTGGGCGACGATCCCGTACTCCTACCTCGCGTTCGCCTTCATCTACAGCGCGCTGGGTGGTCGGTTCGCCGGAGGAACGACGGTGCCGTATCCGTTCATGAATGTCGAGACGAACGGCCTCGGCGGCGTCGTCCTGTGGATCGCGGGGCTCACTGTCGCGCTCCTCGCCGTGGGGTACCTGTTCTACGGGCTCGACCGCGTGCTCACGCGGGCCCGTCCGCGCACCTATCGCGCGTGACGCGCAGCGACTACATCTCTTCGTGAGTGTCGGGGTCGCCGTCCCACAGCCGCCCGCGCTCGAGCCCGGAGATGGCGGCGAGCTCGGCATCCGTCAGTGCGAAACCGAACACGTCGGCGTTCTCGACCTGACGTGAGGCGTCGGCGGACTTCGGGATCGGCGTCGAACCGAGCTGCGTGTGCCAGCGGAGCACGGCCTGCGTCGGGGTGACGCCGTGCACCGCGGCGACGTCCTGGATGACCTGCTCGGTGAGCAGTTCGCTGCGGCGGGCGAGCGGCGACCAGCTCTCCGTGCGGATGCCGTGCGTCGCGTGGAAGGCGCGCAGCTTCTCCTGCGGGAAATAGGGATGCATCTCCACCTGGTTGACCGCGGGGGTGACACCGGTCTCGTCGATGAGGCGCGTCAGCATCGCCTCGGTGAAGTTGGAGACGCCGACCGATCCGACCTTGCCGTCCTTCTGCAGGTCGATCATGGCGCGGAAGGTCTCGACGTAGCGATTCACGCTGGGGTTCGGCCAGTGGATCAGGTAGAGGTCGATGCGGTCGAGTCCCAGCCGCTCGAGCGACGCGTGCGCCGAATGGATCGTCTCCTGGTAGCCGTGCTCACGCCCGGGGACCTTCGTCGTGACGATCAGCTCGTCGCGGATGCCGCTGCGCCGCACCGCCTCGCCGACCTCGGCTTCGTTGCCGTAGTTGACCGCGGAGTCGAGCAGTCGGTACCCGGCGTCGATCGCCGTGCCGATCGCGGCGATGCCCTCATCGCCCGTGAGCTTGTAGGTGCCGAAGCCGAGCTCCGGGAACGCCGTGCCGTCGTTGAGCGTGACCGTGGGAATCGTGACCATGGCGTCCACGCTACGCCCATCGCCTCGGTCAGGCGCGGGCGAGGAGCTCTTCGATGACGCGCAGGACTCCCGCGTCGGCGTTCGACGGCGCACGGAACCGCGCGATCGCCGCCACATCGGGGTGGGCGTCGTCCATCGCATACGACCAGTCCGCCGCCTGCAGCAGCTCGATGTCGTTGAGGTAGTCACCGAACGCCATCGTCTGGGCGGGCGTCACGCCGAGAGCCGCCTGGAGATTCCGCAGGGCGACGCCCTTGTTGACGGTCGCGTTCATGATGTCGACCCAGTGCTCGCCCGAGACGACGACTTGATGCGTGGCGCGGAGGTCGGCGAACGCGGGCGCCGTGTGGGCCTCGCCTCCGTCGACGTCGTAGATCGCGAGCTTCAGGACCTGATCGCGGACGGCGAGGAGGTCGGGCACGACCTCGAGCTTCGCGTAGTACTTCTCCGCCTCCGCGAGGAACTCGGCGGCCGTGCTCTCGATATACGCCGACGTCTTGCCGCAGACGACCAGCCCCGCGCGCACGACGCCTCCGGCGACCAGCTCACGCAGGCGCACGGTGACGGATGCCGCGACGGCCGGGTCCATGGCATCCGAGCTCACCTCCGTGTCACCGCGGACGACGTATGCGCCGTTCTCGGCGATGTAGTCGAGCTCCGCGTCGACGTGACCGAACATCGCCTGCAGAGTCGCGAGTTGCCGACCGCTCGCGGGGGCGAACGCGATGCCCCGCTCCCGCAGCCGCTGGAGCAGGGGCCAGGTCGCGGGCGGGATCGTGCCGTCCGGCAGCAGCAGCGTGCCGTCCATGTCGACGGCGATGAGACGGATGTCGGGGGTCACCCCTCCATCCTGTCAAAGCCGCAGATCACGGCCGCTCGTTGCGCCGGGCATACGCGGCGGCGCTGCGGCTCGACAGCGCGAGCAGCACGAGCACGTCGAGCGCGATCGTGGCGAGACCCGCATCGACCGTGATCTCGCGCCCACTCGACCACCACGCGACGAACGAGGTCGTGAGCGATATCACCGAGCCGATCATCACGAGCACTCGCGGCCAGTTCCAGCCCAGCCAGATGAACGACGCGAGCACCGCGTCGACGAGCAGGAGCGACACACCGACCAGGACGACGACGAGAGGCCCGAGCGCATCGCCGTCGACGCTGACGTCGAGGGACGACGGCCGCAAGAGCGCCGCCTGGACGAGGAATCCGATGCCCGCCGCGACGCGCAGGATGAGCAGCGTCACGCCCGCGATCGTCGCGGCGGGGCGGCGCATCGCAGGGTTGTAGCCGGTCGGGACGAGCAGCCGCGTCGCGGGCTCGAAGGCGGGGCGCTTGGCGTGCGCGGAGCGGTCGGTCACGAGGCATCCACCCCCTCCGTCGCGGGGACGGCAACCGCGCGCAGGTCGACGATCGGCAGGTCGCCGTCGGTGCGGATCGAATCGCCGCCGCCGTTGCGGGCGTGGTAGCCGGTGGAGAAGTCGCGGAGGACCTCGAGCGCGATGGCCGGATCCGAGCCCGTGACGGTGCGGACGACGTGATCGCGCTCGACGTCCGTGTCGGCGTCGATGCGATGCGTGATCTGGAGCGTGAAGAGCGACAAGCCCACCGCCGTGTCGAACGTCGCCGCCGCGAGCCAGTCGACACGGCGTCCACCTGGCAGCAGCCAGTCGTCGGGGCAGCGCCAGAACCGCACGTGATGCCGCTGTGCCGGGTTGCCGTCGACCTCCTGCTGGTAGGCGAGGTCCTGCTGGTGGCCGAAGAGGAAGAGCGGACTGACGGGCGCCTCGTCGTAGCTGCGGCGCAGCACGGTCGAGGTGACGATGCGCCACGAGCTGCGCAGGGTCACCGGGTCGGCCGCCGTCCACCCGGCGCGCGCCATCGCCGCTTCGAGTTGCTCGCGCGAACCCATGAGTGCGAGGTTGACGGGGTCGCCGAGCAGGCCGTCACTCGTGCGCGCGCGGCCGATGAAGTAGTCGGGCACATAGATGGTGGTGAGGATGCGATGGAGCCGCGGCAGCAAGAGATAGGCCAGGAGCACCCAGAACGCGATGCCGAGGACGATGCCCCACCAGCCCACATGGAAAGTCTCGGTGAGGCTCAAGTAGGCGAGCCACACGGCAGCGAGTCCCGCGAAGGTGAAGAAGAACCAGTCGAGTGCCACGCCGATCGACGCCCGGCGCCGCGTGACGCCTCGCGAATCGGAACCGCTCATGGCCTCACGCTACCGGCGGGCGGGCGAGCCGGGGGTTATCCCCACCCCGACTTCTCGGGCTGGCTCTCCTGTGCCGGGGCGTCGCCCGGACCTACCGTGGAACCATGACCAGCAACGCCCCGCCCGACGCGGTTCCCGCCCGCGAGGCATCCCCTCTGCCGCCCGCGCCCGCCTCCCTCGCCGCCGCCCCTCTCTCCAGCGGTGCTGCCGGCGGGCCGCACCGCCCGTCGCGCGCCGTCCGCTTCGGGCGCCACCTCGGTGCGCTCGCCCAGCTCGCCGCCGTCGGCGTCCTCGGCATCGTCGCCCTCTCGATCCTCGTCGGGCTCCTGAGCGCAGGGGTGGGGCTTCTGCCCGCCCTCGGCATCGGCCTCCTCTTCCTCGTCGCGTTCGTCTACGCGCTGTATGCCACGGCCTGGGTCGAGTACGAGCGGGTCGAGGGCCTCTACGACTACGGGCTGCGCTCCCTCCGCGCGGTTCCGCGGCAGCGCCCCGGCTTCGCCGGATGGCTGCGCAGCCTCGGGCGTCAGTCGATCGACGGCCCGATGTGGCGCGGCATCGCGTCCGTGGCGATCGCGACGATCCTCGGGCTCACGGTGCTGCCTCTCGTCGGCGCGCTCGCCTCGAGCGTCGCCCTCCTGTTCGCGCCCCTCATGGGTGCGCAGAGCGTCGTCCTGCCGATCGTGCGCGCCCAGGTGCCCGGCGAGTGGGCCGTGCTCGGCGGCGTCGTCGGCCTGATCCTGAGCCTCGCGCTCCTCGTCGGGATCGCGCTGCTGCATGCTGTGCTCACCCGCGCGATCCTGGTGCCCTCCCGCGAGGCCCAGTTCGCCGAGCAGGCCCGCACCGCAGGCACGCAGCGCGAGAGCGCCGTCCGCGCCGGCGAGGTCGAGCGCACCCGCATCGAACGCGACCTGCATGACGGTGTCCAGCCGAGACTCGTCTCGGTCGCGATGACCCTGGGGCTCGCGCAGCAGAAGATCGACGATGACCCGGATGCCGCCAAGGAGCTGATCGACGAGGCGCACACCTCGACGAAGGCCGCCATCACCGAGCTCCGCCAGCTCGCTCGCGGCATCCACGCGTCCGTCCTCGACGATCGCGGCCTGGACGCGGCTCTGAGCGCCCTCGCAGCCCGCTCCCACGTGCCCGTGCAGCTCGACGTACGCGTCGACTCGCGCTGCAGCCGCACCGCCGAAGCCGCGGTCTACTTCGCGATCGCCGAGACGCTCACGAACGCCGCGAAGCACTCCCGCGCGTCCGAAACGCGCGTGGTCGTGCGCTCCCGGGACGACGGCGGCGTGCACTCGCTGTGGGCGCGGGTCGAGGACAACGGCGTCGGCGGGGCCCGCGTGCTCCTCGGCGGCGGACTCGACGGCATCCTGAACCGCATCGTCGCCGCAGGCGGCACCACCCGCCTCGACAGTCCCCTCGGCGGCCCGACCTCGCTGGAGGTGAGCGTCCCGTGCGCATCCTGATCTGCGAAGACTCCGCCCTCCTGCGCGAAGGCATCGTGCGCGTGCTGCAGGACGCCGGCCACGACGTGGTCGCCGCCCTCCCTGACGCGAGTACGCTGACCGAGCGCGTCGCCGAGACCGCACCGGAGCTGTGCATCCTCGACGTGCGGCTGCCGCCGACGTTCACCGACGAGGGCATCCGCGCGGCGCTGGCCCTCCGCGCCGTGCAGCCCGACCTCCCGGTGCTCGTACTGAGCCAGTACGTCGAGGAGCGGTACGCGAGCGAGCTCATCACGGGTCAGGCGGCCGCCTTCGGCTACCTGTTGAAGGACCGTGTCGCCGACATCCGCGATTTCCTGCAGGCGCTCGAGCGGATCGGCGCGGGAGCGACGGTCCTCGACCCCGAGGTCGTCGCACAGCTGCTCACCCGGCGCGCTCGCGACGAGCGCATGGCCCGGCTCACCGAGCGCGAACGGACCGTCCTCGCCCTGATCGCCGAGGGCAGGAGCAACCAGGCGATCGCCCAGACCCTCTTCGTCACCGAGGCGAGCGTCGAGAAGCACATCACGTCGCTCTTCCAGAAGCTCGGCCTCGAACAGGACGAGCACGGCAACCGGCGCGTCCTGGCCGTGCTCGCCCACCTCGAACACGGCGACCACACCCCTCCGAACGGAGCAGTCCGATGACCCTCACCGAATCCCCCCGACCCCGATCCTCCGCACGTGTCATCGCCGTCCTCGCGATGGTGTTCGGATCGCTCCTCATCGTCGGCTCCCTCACGATCGGAGCCGTCTCCGCGGCGCGCGCCGCCTCCGTGCGCACCGACACGCTGACGGCGGATGCCACCGGCATCCGCAACCTCGACGTCGATGTCGCCGCCGCCGACCTCAAGATCGTCTACGGCGGCGACGAGGCGAGCCTCACGGTGACCGGTGTCTCCTCGGACTGGACGCTGCGCCGCGACGGCGACAGCCTCGTCGTCCGCACCGATCGCAACTGGTGGAAGGGGTGGAGCCTGTTCGGCCGCGAAGCCGACACCGCGACCCTCACCCTCCCCTCCTCCCTCCAGCACACGGCGGTGGACGCCGACCTCTCCGTGAGCGCCGGTCAACTGCGGGCGGACGGCACGTTCGGTGCCCTCAGCCTCTCGCTGAGCGCGGGCACGATGGACGTCTCCGGCACGGCCGAGCGGCTCGATGTGGATGCCTCGGCAGGGCGCCTCACGTTCGATCTGGCCGACACGACCGAGGCCGACCTGAACCTCAGCGCCGGCGCCGTCACCGGCAGCCTGTCCGGCTCCGCTCCCCGCACGGTCACGGCCGACGTGAGCGCCGGCCGCATGGACCTGACGCTGCCGACCGGTCGCTATGCGGTGAGCTCGGAGGCGTCTGCGGGCGAGTTCCGCAACGACCTCCAGGTCGATTCCTCCTCGGATCACCGTGTGCAGGTGACCGTCTCGGCGGGAGTCGTGCGCATCGGGTCGTGATGCGGCCGGGGTTCCTGACGGATCGCTATGCGACGGATATGGGTTGAGCCCAGAACCCCACGAGCGTTACCTCTTCGTTATACAGTCGATCCATCGCCGCTCCCGACACAGACTCCACGGGAACGGCGAAGCAGAAGCTCCTCTCTTCTGCGAACCTTTGGTGCAAACGGGATGCAGGGCCGGTCGGTCGGAAGACACGACCGGCCCTTTCCTTGTCGCGCGCGCTAGCGTGGGTTCCGTGACCACGCCGATCGATGCCACCACCACCCCCGCCTGGGCCGACCTCACCTCGTTGAAGGATGCCCTCGTCCCCGATCTTCGCGGCTGGTTCCGCGACGACCCCGCACGCGTCGAGCGTTTCAGCTTCGACCTCGCAGACCTCCACGTCGACCTGTCGAAGAACCTCATCGACGACGAGATCGTCGCAGCGCTCGTGCGACTCGCCGAGCAGACCGGCGTCGCGGACCGCTACGCCGCGATGCTCCGCGGCGACCACATCAACACGACCGAGGACCGTGCGGTCCTGCACACGGCCCTGCGCCGCCCGGTCGGCGCGAGCCCCGCGCTCGTCGTCGACGGCCAGGACGTCGACCACGACGTCCACGAGGTGCTGGATGCCATGTCGGCCTTCGCCGACCGCGTGCGTTCGGGCGAGTGGACGGGCATCACCGGCAAGCCGGTGAAGACGGTCGTCAACATCGGGATCGGCGGGTCTGATCTCGCGATGATCTCGGCCGCGCTCGAGCCGTTCGGCGCGGGCATCGAGGCGCGCTTCGTCTCGAACATCGACCCGTTCGACCTCGCCCACAAGACGAAGGGCCTCGACCCCGAGACGACCCTCTTCATCGTGGCATCCAAGACGTTCACGACGCTCGAGACCCTCACCAACGCGCGCCTCGCCCGCGACTGGCTCTGGGCCGGCCTCGAGGCGGCGGGCGCGATCGACGGGTCCGACGCACAGAAGACGGATGCCGTCGCGCACCACTTCGTCGCCGTGTCGACCGCCCTCGACAAGGTCGCGGCGTTCGGCATCGACACCGCGAACGCCTTCGGGTTCTGGGACTGGGTGGGCGGACGCTACTCCGTCGACTCGGCCATCGGCCTGTCGCTCGTGATCGAGTTCGGCCCGGAGGCATTCCGGGAACTGCTGGCGGGCTTCCACGCGGTCGACGAGCACATGGCATCCACGCCGTTGGCATCCAACGTTCCCGTGCTCATGGGGCTCCTCAACGTCTGGTACACGAACTTCCTCGGCGCGCAGTCGCACGCCGTGCTTCCGTACGCGCAGCAGCTGTCGCGCTTCGCGGCGTACCTGCAGCAGCTCACGATGGAGTCCAACGGAAAGCGCGTGCGCTGGGACGGCTCGCCTGTCACGAGCGACACGGGCGAGATCTTCTGGGGCGAGCCGGGCACGAACGGTCAGCACGCGTTCTACCAGCTGATCCACCAGGGGACGCGCCTGATCCCCGCCGACTTCATCGCGTTCGCGAACCCGGCGTACCCCCTCGAGGACGGCGGGCGCGATGTGCACGGCCTCTTCCTCGCGAACTTCCTCGCGCAGACGAAGGCCCTCGCCTTCGGCAAGACGGCCGAAGAGGTCGAGGCGGAGGGCACGACGGGTGCGCTCGTCGCGGCGCGGACGTTCCCCGGCAACCGCCCGACGACGTCGATCTTCGCGCCCTCGCTCACCCCGCGGGTGCTCGGCGAACTGGTCGCATTGTACGAGCACATCACGTTCACGCAGGGCGTGATCTGGGGCATCAACTCGTTCGACCAGTGGGGCGTCGAGCTCGGCAAGCAGCTCGCGCTGCAGATCGCGCCCGCGATCGAGGGCGACCAGGCCGCGTTCGAGGCGCAGGATGCCTCGACCCGCGCCCTTCTGGAGTACTACCGCAGCCACCGGCGCTGACCCCGCTCAGGCTGCCGCGACACGACTCGCGGCAGCCTGACGGGTTCGCCCCGCGCGCTCGTGGACGGCAGCCGACGCGGGCGGCGCACGCGCTGGTCGCACCGTGCGGACACCTGCGGGTGATCTCGCACGCGGCTCCTGCGGCGACGCCGAGACGGGCCGTCACGCGGCTCCTGCGGCGATGCCGAGACGGGCCGTCGTGCGGCCGCCGGCGTGACGGCCCGGGGCCGCGCCATCTCGCAGTCGGGTCGGCCGCGTCAGCCGTGCGGCGGGCGGCGCGCGTCAGTCCGCGGTCGCG
>Ga0209922_100676_pt1 | contig 39416 bp, 36 predicted proteins | sample ThiBiot_500_biof_FD_183946 | JGI IMG/M metagenome (GOLD analysis project Ga0209922, IMG submission 183946) | Wastewater bioreactor microbial communities from Cape Town, South Africa - Thiocy_expt_500_biof (SPAdes) | ecosystem: Engineered > Bioreactor > Thiocyanate-remediating > Anaerobic-Aerobic ... | reverse complement strand
AGGAGCGGAAGAATGACCTATCACAGCCACATTCTGCCCGAGCACGACGTTCGGCCCTATTCCATCGCGCAGCTCGCCGAACGGTGGGGATGCAGCGACAGCATGATCCGCAAGCTCATCAATCAGGGGCGGTTGCAAACCTTTCGCATAGGTGCGCTTATTCGGGTCAGTGCAGCCGAAGTTGAGAGGTATGAAAAATGTCCAGTGGATCCGAGCCCTATTCCGTCCAGCGCTTCCGAGGCGGATTCGCCCTTGTCTGGTGGGAGCGCCCAGACGACGAGCCAGAAGCGGAGCCGCAAAGGCGCCGTCGTAAACTCGCCGCGCAAGATCGGGCGAGCGCCGAGGCAGAAGCCCGCGTTGTCTGGCAGGGCGCCGACGATAGTCCGTGGACCGTGGGGCGGGTGATGACCGGCTATATTTCATCGATCGAGGGCAAGCCATCGCACAGTCGCACGAAGGATGCATGGAAGGCGATGACGGCGTTCTGGGAGAACGTCGACCCGGCCAAGATCGACGAAGCTATGTGCAAGAAGTATCGGGCAACGCGCCGGGTTAGTGACGCGACGGCGCGGCTCGAGCTTATGAAGATTTCGACGGCTCTGAATTGGGCGATGAAGGCACCGCATCGGCACATCAATGTCCGCGGCGAGGTTTGGCTTCCGCCGAAGCCGGAGCGCAAGACGCGCCATCTCACGCGAGCGGAGTTCGACCGCTTCCTTGACGGAATGGTCGCCCCGCACGCTCGGCTCTACGCGCTGATCGGCCTCTTCACCTGCGCGCGGCCCGGCGCGATTCTCGACCTGACATGGGATCGTGTCGATTTCATGCGCGGCCAGATCGACCTCAATCCCGCTGGACGCATTCAGACCGCCAAGCGCCGCCCCGTCGTGCCGATTGGCGACCGGCTCATGGCGGCGCTGCAGGAAGCCTATGCCGCGCGCACGTCCATTTATGTTGTGGAGCGCGCCGGCAAGAAGGTCGGCAACATCAAGAAGGCGTTTCAGGCCGCATCCGAAAGGAGCGGTGTCCACGCAACACCTTACACATTGCGCCACACCGGAGCGGTTTGGGCGGCCGAGGCCGGCGTTCCGATGTCGGAACTGGCGCAAATGCTCGGCCACGATGACGATCGCACGACCCAAGCGCACTATGCGCGCTATTCGCCGGGCTACCTGAAGCGCGTTGCCGACGCGATCGAGAACGGGAGACTTACAGCATGAGGTTCAAGAAGAACTGCCAACCCCTGTCTCATTATGAGCGGAATTGGCTGAAAAGCTGGTCGGGGAGAGAGGATTCGAACCTCCGGCCCCTGCCTCCCGAAGACAGTGCTCTACCAGGCTGAGCTACTCCCCGACCGATCTCTGGCGCCGGCGGACCGGCGCGAGGGCAGGGCGGTCCTCTAGACGCGCCTTTTCGGAACTTCAAGCGCCAATCGGCAGCTTTGGCGATATTCGCCGATTTAGAGCAATTGCGCACGGCGAAAGCTGAAATGGCCATGATCGACGAAGATCAGATGATCGGTCAAATCGACGGCGATTCGGCGGAGAAAATCCATCGCCTCGCCGGTTGTCGTCAGATCGGCTTCGCTCGGGTAGGCGCAGCCCGACGGGTGATTATGCGCCATTAGCACGGTTGCGGCGCCCCGGCCGATCAGCCGGTGCCAGCAAGCGGGGGCGATCGTGCAACGACCGTCGATACCGCCTTCGCAGCATTCGATCCGCATCAGGCGCCCGAAACCATCGAATCCGGCCAGGATCAGCCGCTCGCGGTCAGCGGGGAACTCGGCGCGCAGCAGATCCCGGGCCACCGCGTCCTCCGCGTCGCGATCGACGAAGCCGCTCAGCGTCGTGCCATCGAAGGGGCGGGCAGGTGGGAAAGCGAGCGCCATCACCGAAATCTGCGCCCCGTGCCCGCGCGCGCCAAGCCGGGACTGGGCCGAAACGGTGCGAGGTCGGGCGGAGCGCTTGCGAGGCGCGCCGCCGCCGCCTAGCAAAGAGGCCGCAATGCCGGGAGCGAGTCTTGTCCGAAACCATCCATTATGAACTTCAATATCTCGACCTGATGCGTCGGATATGGACCGAAGGCGACGAACGCGTCGACCGCACCGGCGTCGGGACGCGCTCGCTGTTCGGTGAGACGATGCGTTTTTCGCTGCGCGACGATGTCATTCCCTTGCTCACCACCAAGCGCGTCTACTGGAAGACGGCGCTGCGCGAACTGTTGTGGTTTCTGACCGGCGATACCAATATCCGACCGCTCGTTGCGCAGGGAGTCCGCATCTGGACCGATTGGCCGCTCGAGAAATATCGCCGCGCGACGGGCGAGCAGATCGACGCCGAAGCGTTCGAGGCGCGGATCGTCGCCGATCCTGATTTCGCGGCGGCGTGGGGCGATCTGGGGCCGGTCTACGGTCATCAGTGGGTCAATTGGCCACGCTATGAGCCGACAGGGGATGGCCTCTTCCGCCGCGCGGACCAGGGGCACAACCAGATCGCCGCGCTGATCGACTCGCTCCGCAACAACCCCGGATCGCGCCGGCATATCTTCACCGGCTGGAATGTCGCCGATCTCGACCGCATGGCGCTGCCGCCCTGTCACATGACCTATCAGTTTCATGTGCGGAGCGACGGCGGACTGTCGTGCCTTCTGTTCCAGCGGTCGTGCGACCTAGGCCTGGGTTTTGCCTTCAACATATTCGAAGCCGCGCTTCTGACGCGGATGGTTGCGGCGCAATGCGGCCTTCATGCCCATGAACTGGTGTGGACCGGCGGCGACGTCCATCTTTACCTCAATCACGCAGAGCTCGTGGAGCAGCAGCTTCGGCGCGTTCCATCGGGCGCACCGCGATTGCGCATCCTTCGGCAGGCTTCGAGCATTTTCGATTATGCGTTCGACGATTTCGCGGTCGAGAATTACGCCCCGCAGGCGCATATTTCCGCGCCCGTTGCGGTCTGAGAGGCCGACATTGCATTGCTATGCAGGAAGTAATAATATGTCGTCCAATTGAAATATAACGGCGCGGCGATTCGCGCCCTGAAGGGACGAAGATATGCCCGAAACGCATCGGCGCCCGGCGAGCAATCTGCCGCCGCTGTCGCTCCATATTCCCGAACCCCGCTATCGCCCCGGCGACACGCCCGACTTTGGCGATATCGATGTTCCGGCGGTCGAGGCGACCCCGCGTCCGGGCGAAGCGACCAAGCCCGATGCGATGCGCGACATGTGCTACGGCCTTGTCCGCGTGCTCGATTTCGACGGACAGGCGAAGGGTGCGTGGGATCCGAAGCTCAGCGCCGAACGGCTGCGCGCGATGCTGCGTTACATGATGCTCGTCCGCGCCTTCGACGACCGCATGTTCCGGGCCCAGCGCCAGGGCAAGACCAGCTTTTACATGAAATGCACCGGCGAGGAGGCGACCTCGGTCGCCTCGACGATGGCGATCGACCGCGCCGACATGTGCTTCCCCAGCTACCGCCAGCAAGGCATCTTGATCGCACGCGATTATCCGCTGATCCAGATGATGAACCAGATCTATTCGAACCGCGGCGACCATCTGCTCGGGCGGCAATTGCCGATCATGTATTCGGCGCCCGAGCACGGATTTTTCAGCGTTTCGGGCAATCTCGCAACGCAATATCCCCAAGCAGTCGGCTGGGCGATGGCATCGGCCTCGAAGGGCGACAGCCGCATCGCGACCGTGTGGTGCGGCGAAGGGTCGTCGGCCGAAGGCGATTTCCATTCGGCGCTGACCTTCGCGACCGTCTATAACGCGCCGGTCATCTTCAACGTCGTCAACAACCAGTGGGCGATTTCCAGCTTTTCGGGTTTTGCCGGGGGTGAGCGGACGACCTTTGCGGCGCGCGCCGTCGGCTATGGCATCGCCGGCCTGCGCGTCGACGGCAATGACCCGCTTGCCGTCTATGCCGCGACGCAATGGGCGGCTGACCGGGCGCGGACGAATAACGGTCCGACGCTGATCGAACATTTCACCTATCGCGCCGAAGGGCACAGCACCTCGGACGACCCGAGCGCCTATCGCGCGGCACAGGAGGCGAGCGCGTGGCCGTTCGGCGATCCGATCGCGCGCCTGAAGCAGCATCTGATCGCGCTCGGCGAATGGGACGATGCGCAGCATGATGCGCTGCGCACCGAACTCGACGAGCTGGTAAAGACGACCCAGAAGCAGTCGGAAAAGCTCGGGATTCTGGGCCACGGCATGCATCAGCCGTTCGAAACGATGTTCGAGGATGTCTTCGAGGAAATGCCCTGGCATCTCAAGGAGCAATGCGATCAGATGCTGGCCGAACAGGAAAAGAAGTTCGGCCCCAATTGGAAGCCCGAATGATGGCCGGCGAAACCCAGACCAAGACGATGAACATGATCGAGGCGATCAACAGCGCCATGGACATCATGCTCGAACGCGATCCTAACACCGTCGTGATGGGTGAGGACGTCGGCTTTTTCGGCGGCGTCTTTCGCGCCACCGCGGGCCTGCAGAAAAAGCACGGCAAGACGCGTGTTTTCGATACTCCCATCAACGAATGCGGCATCATCGGCGTCGCCGTCGGCATGGGCGCTTATGGCCTGCGTCCGGTCCCCGAAATCCAGTTTGCCGACTATATCTACCCCGGGCTCGACCAACTCGTGAGCGAGGCGGCGCGGCTGCGCTATCGTTCGGCGAACGATTTTATCTGTCCGATGACGGTACGCACGCCGTTCGGTGGCGGCATTTTTGGCGGCCAGACGCACAGCCAGTCGCCCGAAAGCATCATGACGCATATCTGCGGCGTGAAGACGGTCATTCCGTCGAATCCCTATGATGCCAAGGGCCTGTTGATCGCAGCGATCGAGGATAACGACCCCGTCGTCTTCCTCGAACCCAAACGTATCTACAATGGCCCGTTCAGCGGCTATTACGACCGCCCGGTCGAGCCTTGGTCGAAGCATGATGCGAGCTTGGTTCCCGAGGATTATTATCGCATCGAACTGGGGAAAGCTGCCACGGTACGCGCCGGCGAGGCGGTGACGGTGCTCGCCTATGGCACGATGGTCCACGTCGCCAAGACGGTGATCGAGGAGATGGGCGTCGACGCCGAAATCCTCGACCTGCGGACGCTGCTGCCGCTCGACATCGATGCAATCGAAACCTCGGTAAAGAAGACCGGGCGCTGCCTCATCATCCATGAAGCGACGCGCACCTCAGGCTTTGGCGCCGAACTGGCGGCGCTCGTTCAGGAACGCTGCTTCTATCATCTCGAGGCGCCGGTCGAGCGCGTGACGGGTTTCGACACGCCTTACCCCCACAGCCTCGAATGGGCTTATTTCCCCGGGCCGGTGCGCATTGCGACCGCGCTCGAAAAGATCATGAAGGATTGACCGCCATGGCTCGCTATTCATTTCGCCTGCCCGACATTGGCGAGGGCATCGCCGAGGCCGAGATTGTCGCCTGGCACGTCAAGATCGGCGAGCGCGTCGAGGAGGACGCCCAACTGGCCGACATGATGACCGACAAGGCGACGGTTGAAATGGAATCGCCCGTGTCGGGGGTTGTTGTCGAACTCGCCGGTGACGTCGGCGACATGGTTTCGATCGGCTCGACGCTGGCGGTGATCGAAACCGACGGCGAAGCCGCGGTCGAAGACATGATCGCCGAAGAGGAATTCGAAGAGGACATCGCGGCAGAAACGCCGGGTGTAGAAGAGGCTGCGGTGGCGGAAGCGCCGCCGTCCCTCCAAGCCGTTCGCCCGGAGCCTGTCGAAGCCCCGTCCTTGTCTTCCACCGTTGAAAAGAAGGACGGGGCTTCGACAAGCCCAGCCCGAACGGAACAGGGTAGAGCCATCCTCGCATCGCCGGCCGTTCGCGCCCGGGCGAAGGATTTGGGCATCGATCTGGGGCAGGTCCATTCCGATGGCGAGCGGATTCGCCATGCCGATCTCGACGCATTCCTCCGCTACAGCGGCGGGCAGGGCTATCACACCCCGGGCGCCAGCCGCACCCGCGCCGACGAACCGGTCAAGGTCATCGGCATGCGCCGCAAGATCGCCGAGAATATGGCGGCGTCGAAGCGCGCGATCCCGCACTTCACCTATGTCGAGGAAATGGACGTCACCGCGCTCGAAGCGATGCGCGCCGACCTCAACGCCAATCGCGGCGGCCGGCCGAAGCTCACGATGCTGCCGTTCCTGATCGTCGCGATCTGCCGCACGATTCCCGAATTTCCCATGATCAACGCGCGTTACGACGACGAAGCGGGTGTTGTGACGCGGCATGGTGCCGTCCATCTCGGCATGGCGACGCAGACCGATGCCGGACTGATGGTCCCGGTGATCCGCGACGCACAGGACAAGAATGTGTGGCAGCTCGCGAGCGAAATCGGCCGGTTGGCGGAGGCCGCACGCACGGGCAAGGCGAAGGTAGAGGAGCTGACGGGCGGAACGCTGACGGTCACCTCGCTCGGCCCGCTCGGCGGTATCGCGACGACCCCGGTGATCAACCGGCCCGAAGTCGCGATCATCGGCCCGAACAAGATCGTCGAACGCCCGGTTTTCGACGGCGACGACATCCGCCGCGCCAAGCTGATGAACCTGTCGATCAGTTGCGACCACCGCGTTGTCGATGGCTGGGACGCCGCAAGCTATGTGCAGGCGCTCAAGAAGCTGATCGAGACGCCGGTTCTGCTGTTCGCGGACTGAGTCTATGTCGTCATTGCGAGGAGCTTCGCTGCGCTCGCAATGACGGCTATCCAAGCTGCGTTACAATCCCAGCCCGGCAAAGCTCGTCTGGTCGAACTTCAGCTTGAAGGTCACATAGGCGCCCGAGCGGGCGAAGCGCGCGTCCTCGAAATCGCGGTCGTGGAAGCCCGCGAAATTATAGCCGAAGGTGACATTCGCATTGGTCATCGGCGCGAGAGTCAGCGTCGGGCCGGCGGCCCAGGCGACGGTATCGCCGCCGGTTCCGACGCGAACGCTGCCCGAGGCGCCGACATCGACATGCTCGCCCAGGTTGAAGCGGAAGTCGGCGCCGAACATGTTCGACCAGCCTTTGACGTCATCGCCGCCGAAGCGGTCGAAATTATAGCGCGTGCCCCAGAAGAAACCGAATTCGCCGCGTTCATACCATAGCCCATCGCCGTCGCACCGATCGCCGCGATCACCGAGCGGCGACCAGTTGACCGACAGGCTGTTGATGACGCGGCGGCTGGTTGCGTCGCCGTCGATTGTCAGCGCCGCGCCGCCGATCGGCCCGGCCTGACCCGCGACCGCGTCGCGCACCTTGTCCGAACGGACTTCGGTCTTGTTGAGCCACGACAGCCGCGAATCGGCCGGACGGTGCGCCCAGCTGAGTTCGAACTGGAACACTTCAGTCGACGGCGTGGTGCCGGCACCGCTGGCCTTCGCATAGGTGAAGAGCGCACCGAGCGCCCGGCCTTCGCCAAGCTGGCGCAGCCCGCCGAGTGTGAGGCCATAGCGATTGGCAAGCTCGCCATCGCGATATTCGGCGCGGCCCGTGATCGTCCAGCGGTCGGCGCGATAGGTGGCGCCGGCGCTGACCGCCACGAAATCCTCCGTCAGCGCACCGTTGCCCGCGAGGAAGCCACCCGACGCCGCAGGCTGCCCCGCGTTCAGGACATCGCCCGCGCGGATGCCGCCCAGGGTGCGGTTACCATCGACCGAGAGATCGACCGACCAGCGCTCGCCGAGCCGCAGCGACTGCGACAGGCCATAGGCCGCAAAGCTGCGCGGGCCATATTCGCTGATATCCTGCTGGTTGGCGGTCGCGAGCAGGCGTGCCCCGGCCCATGGCGCGAGGTCGAAGCCCAGCCGCGCAGTACGGGCCTTGACACTGCTGCCATCGGCGATTTCGTAGCTGCCGACCAGATTGATATCGCGCGTGATCGCGAAGCGCGCGCCGAGCCGCTGGCGGGTCGGGAAATCGACGCTTGCATCCTGTCCGCCCAAGGCAAATTCGCTCTGCGCATCGAGTTCGAGGCGCTTGTCGAACAGCCGCTGCGTCGCACCGAGCTGGACGATGTCGGATTTGTTGGCGCTGCCGTCGCTGAGCCGGTCGTCGGCGTGGGTCAGTCCGGCGCGGAGCAGCGTGGTGCCATTGTCATATTCGACCAGCGCGCGCGCCGCCCGGCGGCGGGCATCGGTGTCGAGATAATCTTCCTGCCACGCGCTGCCCGTCACCGAAAGCTGGCGTCCAACGCGCAGCCGTCCGTCGAAGCCGAACTTGCGCGTGCCGTTTTCGCTGCTGCTGATCTGACCGGTGCCGAATCCGCTTTCCTGTTCGCGGACATAGGCCAGGAAGTCGGCGCTGCTGCTGTGATGCTCGGCCTCGATCAGCCACGCCTTCGCGGTTCCGGTGGCACTGCTGTTGCTGCTGCCCGCCTTGCTGCTGGCGTCGCTGACCGCGATTTCGGCGCGAACCTCGGTATCGGTATCGGGCCGGAAGCGCGCATCGACGCCGCCGAGGTTGGCTTTGCGATCATTATCCTCGTCGTGGATCAGCGTCGCGCCGACGCGCAGCCGGTCGTCGTCGCTGCGATAGCTTACGCGGCCGCCGGCATTGAGCACGCGTTCGCCGACGCCATCGACTTCATATTCGGCGACGATGAACTGCGGATCGAGCGCCGAGGACCGGCTGAGTATCGGCTCGCGAAAGCGCAGCGTGCCAGCGGCATAATCAATGTCATAGTCGATGTTGCGCGTCAGCGTCTTGCTGCCGACGATGCGTTCGCTGTGCAGCCGGTCGCGCGTTTCGATCGTGATGCGGTCGCTGTTCGGCAGAATGTCGCGCGCGGCGAGCTGATAGGGTCCGGTGAGGCCGTTGCCCTGAATCTCGTCGCGGCGGAAGCGGTAAGGCGTATCGGCGGCGAAGGCCGTCGCGGCGAGGTTGCGGCCGCGATACTCCGCCTTGGCACCGTTGAGCGCGCGCTGATAGCGGGCGAGCTGCGGCTCCGAAATGCCCGTCTCGAAATCGCCGAACATCGCATAGAATTGCGGCCGTTCGAGGCGCAGATAGAGCTTGCGAACCGATGCGGCATCATAGCGCGTCTCGTTGCGGTCGGCGTAGATGGTGTAATAGGCGCGCGGATCGATCACGCCGCCAAAGCGCGCGTCGTCCTGTTCCTTGTCGCTGTCATAGGCCAGCGTCATCAGCCATTTGCCCTGGATGCGGCCCTTGGCATAGAGCGCGAGCCGGGCGTCGGCGTTGAGGTCGTCGAGCTTCTCCGCGACCGCTTCCATACGGTCGTCCAGCGTATTGTAGCCGAGCGTTCCAGCCGCAAAGCCTACCACCGTCCACGGGCGATTGCCCGGATCGAGCCAGGTTTCGATCGTCTGCTGGCGCTCGACCTTGGTATCGCGAAAGCGGAAATCGATCGTCAGCGTCCCCGAAGCGGTCGTCGGTTCGAGCTCGATGAAGGCAAGCCCGTCGTCGCCTTCGGTCTTCCAGACCGGCTGCGCGCGTTCGAGCCCGGCGAGCTGGCGCGCCTGCTGTGTTTCGGCCTCGACCGCCGGGTAATAGGGTGCGGGGACGCTGAAATCGCCCGTCAGCCCGGCGCGGATCGGCTTGCCGTCGCGATCGGTCAGACGCACCGCGATCACCGGGCGCGTGACGCCGTCCGCCACAAGCACCGATTTGTCGCGCACCAGCGTCGCGCGCATCGGCGTGATCGAATAATGGACATTGCGCTCGATCGTCTGCACCGGCGCGCCGTTCGCATCCTCCACCTTCGCTTCGAGGCGATTCTCGCCTTCGGCAATCTCGATCCCGCGCCAGACGCTGACGGCGACGCTCCCGTCGGCCGACTTGCTGACGCCCTCGAAATTGAGCGCATTGACCGGCTTGCCATTGATGCTGAGCGTTACGCGCTGTCCCGGCAGATGCTTGACAGCGGCGCGGATCGACTTGGCGCGCGGATTATGATCGGGTTCGGGAAACAACCAGCCGATGCCCGGTGCTTGGCCGGCAAGCCAGTCGCGATTGGCGCCTGCGGCTTCTGGATCGCTGAGGGTTTTGCGGGTTTCGGCAGGATTGGTTGCCGGGGCGGCGCGCGGCGCGCTGATCGCGGCGCGGAAATCGGCGCGCTTCAGCGAACCGCCGCGACCTTCGACGAAGCGCGAGATCGCACTACCGGCATCGACGGTCGAGCGGGCGCAATCGACCGGCGCGCGATCGAGCGGAAGGGTCGAAGGATCGATCTGGACGACGTGCAGGCCGGGGCGAACGCCTTCGAAATGATAGCGCCCATCCTCGTCGGTGACGGTGTAGCTGCCGTCCTGGAGCATCACGCGGACGCCGCCGATTCCGCGCGCCTTGCCCGGGTCGACGGCGCAGCCGCCGTCGGTGATACGGCCGATGATCGTCATACGGTCGCCAAGCTGGTCGCGTTTGATCGCGATCGTCGCTTCGGCGACATTGCTGACGGTCCCGCGGTTGTCCTGCGCCGTCGCGCGATTGAGCGCGCTGCCCGGCTGCGCCGAAACGGTGACTTCGGCGACATAGGTCAGCAGCAACGACGCCGAGGGCGCAATTGCGGGGAGGGCGACGCTGAAGCTGCGCCCGTCGGCTGCGACGGTGGGGTCGACGCGCGTGCCGTCGATGCGGACCGTATCGGCGCGAAGGCGCATCCCGGCCGGCAATTGATCGCCGACCGTCACCGCACCGGTCGTCCGCCGCGCATCGCGGTTCGACACCGTAATGCGATACTGGACGACATCGCCAGGCACCGCGACCTGCGTCGAAGTCGTCTTGGCGATCACCAATGGCTGGCCGGGCTGATCGACGGGAATATCGACCCGCACCGGGGCAGGGCTGGAAAGCGTGAAGGCGCGGCTGTAGCTCGCGTCGGTGATCGTGAAGGGCTGACCGTCATCGGGACGGCGCAAGCTGGCAAGATCCGTGGGGCTGGAAGCCGACGGCGCGGTGTAAGGCGCGGGCGGTTCGACGAGCAGTCGATAGGTGCCGGGCGCAACGAACGGAAAGCGATAGTCGCCCGCGGGGAAGGTATAGACCGTGCCACCGCTGTCGGTGACGTTCTGCCCGGTGACGACCGTGGACGGGTAGGAGGAGGTTCCGTCGTCGCCGAACACCTGCGCCGGCTGGCCGGTTGCTGCGTCGATCAGCGTGACGCGGCTGCCCGCGACGGGCGAACCATCGCCGCTGTCGAAGACGATGCCGAAGGGATCGACCAGAAAGTCAATCGTCGCGATGGCGACAAGGCTCGCATTGGCGCGATCGGTGACGCGGACCTGAATTGGCGCGCCCGGCGTGACCGACAGGCGGCAATCGCCGGCAACCACGGCGGGCGGAACGCCGATCGTGTTGATGATACCGACAAATTCGCCGCTGTTTGGTGCGGTTTCGGTCAGCGTGATCTGTTCATGATCGCCATTCTGCAAGTCGATGCTGACGGGCAGCAGGTCGCGCTGCGCCGGATCGGTATTTGCGGAGGCGAGGGTGACGCCGACAACAAGCATTTCGCCCGCGCGGAAGCTGGCGGTGCTCTGCAGCGACGCCGGGTTGGTCGGAAGGCCGGCATAGGGTCCGGCAAGCTGGATGAGTTGGCCCGCGCTTGCGGCGCTCAGGCCCTGGGCGGCGATGATCGACCCGCCGCAGGGGGTCGGAACGACCGGCACCGATTTGTTGCCCCCGCTGTCGACCAGGCGGTAGGTGCTGATGACCGGCTGCTCAGGCGGCCTTGCAACCACCGTCACATCGACGCGATTGGAGAGCGTTTGCGCCGCGCCGCCGCTGCCCGTCCACTGCGCCGACGCGGTATTCGAAATCACCTGCGCATGCGCCGCGGGTGCCGCAGGCAGCAGGGCTGCCGCGACCAGGGCGGTCACATAGGAGAGGGTTTTCGAGCCGAAGGTCATTGCCGGTCCTGAAGGGGACGGTGCCGCGCCGTGCGCGCCGCCGCCCCCTTCGCTGGTCCTGTCAGTTGACGGTCGCGCGGAACAACAGGGTGCGCGTGTCGCCCGCGGCCACCGTCGCAACGGTGCCCGACACGACCGGCGCGGCATAGTTGGTCCCTGCCGCAACGCCGTCGGTGTTGCAGGTGCCCGCCGTAACCGTGCCGTTGACCCGCGCCGAACCGGCGACATAGGTCAGCTGCGTCGGCACGCTGTCGTTGATTGCGACCGACGTGGCGCTCGCACCGCCCGCGGCGTTGGCGACGAGGATGCAATATTCCACCGTCGCCCCGGGAATCAGCTTCGGATTCGTCGTTCCGTTGAACGGATCGTCGACCACGCGGCTGGTTTTGGTCACCGTGAGCGTCGCGGTCTTGACCGTATAATCGTCGGCGGCGCTATGCGACGCGTCGCGATTGGCGTCATTCACCCCGGCGACGTCCGCAAAGACAGTGTCCTTGGCGGCCGTATTGGCCCCGGCAGTCTGCGTAATCGCGGCGCCCTGCGTGCCCGAAGCCCCACCTTCACGTGCCGTCGCGCGCAGCTGGACGCCCGCAACAGCACCGGTGGAAAGACCGGCCGGGACGTCGGCGACGACGAACAGCCGGATCGGCGTATCGGTTGCAAGCTCGTCGATATAGGTGACGAGCGTATCGGCCGCATCGAAGCTGCCGACCGTACCCGACGATATATTGTCGCGGTAGATGCGGACGTTGCTCACATCGAAGCTGTCGGTGCCGCCATGCGCAGCCGTCCCGCCAGCGATCTGGCTGGCCGTCAGTGCGAAATCGAGCACTTCGTTCGACGTATTCGTCAACTGGAACGTCGTGACGGCATTGCTTTGCCCCGGCACGACCTCGGTCGTGACGCTACCCACTTCTTCGACAAGCAGATTGATCTTGCGGTCGACGACGAAGCTGTTCGACGCGGTCTGCTGGCCCTGTGCGACGCCGCCGACCTGATAGTCGACGGTGACGTTATTCGTAATCGTGGTGCCCGCGGTCGTGCCGGCCGCATAGGCCGGGCTGGCAGCGATCAACGCGATCGCTGTCATTCCGATGGCGCCCACATAAGTCAGCTTGCTGGTCATAGCTGAACTCCAGGCTTGTTCGGTCCCCTATTGCCCCACCGCCGGCGACCTTTAAGCGGTTATGATCAGAGGGTTATTTTACGACCCCCCTGAAGATGAGCTTGCCGGTCGCTCCCGCCGGGATCGGCTTCTGGAACGCCCAGCGAACGTGCGTGACGTCGGCGGGCTGCGCCGGGCGGCGCGTTCCATCGGCCATCGGAACGGTCAGATCGGCGAGTTGTCCCCACATCTTGCCGCCATCGACCGAGACGAGCGGCGGCGTATCGCCGGCGCCCGCAAAACGGACCGCAGAGGGCATAGGATTGGTGATGACGAACTTGTCGGCAGGCTGCGCGCCCGCGTTGCGATAGTTGAGCACGAAGACCAGCCGGTCGCCGGGGACGACGACCTTCGGTTCCTCGAGCAGGACGCGCTGCTTGCCGGCCGCGTCGGTCGTCACCCGCTCGACGAAGACATTATTGTCGAGCGCGACCTGGTTGGCGGCGAACGCCTGTGCCGGTGCGAGGGCGGCGATCAGAAGGAAAAGAGCCTTGCGCATGCGAATCTCCATCAGTCGATCTTGGTCTTGAAGGTAACGGTGCGGGTCTGGCCGCCAGCGACGGTGCCGAGTTGCACGCGGATCCGTGTGCCGTTGTAGTCGCCGGCATCGGCGTCGCTCGCATCGCTCAGCGGCGCGCCGCCGAGGGTGATCGAACCGGTGACATAGGATGTGTCGGCCGGAATATTGTCGGTGATCGCAAGACCGCCGACCGACCCCGTGCCGGCGACCGTCGCGGTGATCGTGTAGGTGATCGTCGCGCCCGGAACGGGCTCGCTGCCGCCGAACGGATCGACGACGACCGCCGATTTGACGAGCGTGACGGTGGCCGCCGAAACCTTGTAGGCGCCATTGTCCTGCCCATCGGCGCCGGTCGAACCCACGACCGCATCGCCGCCGCCCTGGCCCTGGCCCGCGAAGGTGGTGCCCGGGGCGCCGGTGCCGGTCTTGGCCGCCGCGACCAGCGTCACGATGCCGCGATCATTGTCGGCGACCGTCCCCGGCGTCGTCGCAACGACGAAGATGCGCGCGCTCTGGTCGGGGTTGAGCACGGGATCGTTCGACCCGGCGGTATAGAGCGTATCGGTGGCGGGATCGAAGATGCCGTCGCCATTGTCGATATAGATGCCGGTGATGGTCGGGTCGTAATTGTCGCCGCCGACATTCGCGATCGTGCTGAGCCCGAAGGCTTCCTGACCGTTGCCGGTGTTGGTCACGGTGAAGGTAAGCACCTGATTGGTGCCGGCAGGCGTCGTTGCGACATCCGACGGGTTGTTCGAGGCTACCGTGACGTCGAGCAGCTCGTCGACGCGCAGGTTAACCGTGTTCGAATCGATCGTCTGCGTTCCCGCTCCGTTGTCGAAGCTGGCGCTGGCGGTGTTGCTGATGGTCGATCCGGCCACCGTGCCCGCGGCATGCGCCTGCATCGGCAGGGCGAGCGCGCAAAGCAACAGGGCGGAAGAAGAGGGTCGAAGAAGCTGATGCTTCGCGCCCCCCACAGGCGCTTTCATCATCGGATTGGCTCCATAATTGCTGGTCCTTGGGAGCCGTCTTCGCGGAAAATGGGTAATTTCTGGTTAAAATGGTGAAAATACTCGGTCTTTTGTCCTAAATGGGGACAGGGGAATAATGGCGCACCATTGGGCCAATCCATTCGGGCGCCACTGGCGCCGACGCCAAAGTGCGCCTAAGAGGATCGGGTTCAACGGGAGCGATCGACGCAATGGAGGACAGCGAGCACCCGAAGGTGCCACCCTTGCTCAAAGACGCAGCGCAACGCGTTGAGATCGATGACTTTCGTCGGGACCGCTTGCTTGCGGCGCTGACGCTCATCATCGGCGCGGCCTTCTGCCTGGGGCTGCCCTTCGCGTTGCAGGCCGGCGCCGAATTCTTCCTGCCGCTTACCGCGGCGATCGTCGTTTCCATTGCCCTCGTTCCGCTGCTCGAATGGCTCGAACGGCGCCGCGTGCCGTCGGCGCTGGCGGCCTTTTTGGCGCTCTCGAGCTTTCTGATGCTGGTCAACGCGGCGCTGGCGATCATCGTCGTTCCGGCGACCGGATGGTTCGCGCGCATCCCCGAATCGATCCCGCGCATCCAGACCAATCTGGCGCCGGTGATCGATTTCTATTCGACCTTGCAGAAATTCGTCGACCGCACGTTGACCTCGGTCGCGAGCGGGTCCGAAGCGACCGCGCAGGCCATGGCCGCCACCGCGCCAACCTCGGTCGTCGACTATTTCATCTCGGCCGCGCCCGCGGCGGCAGTGCAGCTTCTCTTCGCGGTTCTCGTGATCTTCTTTTTCCTCGCCGGATGGACGCGGCTGCGGCGCAGCACGATCCGGCGGCGCGGCAGCTTCGACGGCGCGATGCAGACCGCGCGCGTGATCCAGAATGTCGTCGATGCGACTGCCGACTATCTCGCGACGATCACGATGATCAATGCGCTGCTGGGACTGATCGTCTCGCTGTTGCTGTGGGCGCTTGGCATGCCGTCGCCCTTCATGTGGGGCGGCATCGTCTCGCTGTGCAATTTCGTGCCCTATCTCGGGCCGATCGTCGCCGCGATGCTCCTGGGTCTCGGCGGGCTGATGACCTTCGACGCGGTCGGGGTCGCGCTGTTGCCGGCCGTCATCTTCATTGGGGTGCATCTGGTCGAGGCGAATTTGATCACGCCGCTGGTGTTGGGGCGGCGGCTGACCGTCAATCCGCTGCTGATTCTCGTCTCGCTCAGCTTTTGGGGATGGGTGTGGGGGACGCCGGGGGCGCTGCTTGCGGTGCCGCTGCTCCTGATCGTGCAGACTGTCCTTGCCTCGACCGGCACGCCTGATCTTGCCGGTTTCCTTTTCGAACATGGGACGCTCACCGCGACCGAAGAGATGCGCGAACGATTAAATCGAAAAGAGTTTGATCGGGACGGTTGACAGGTCGGGGCGAGGGCAATATTGGCGCGGCTCCCAAGCGCAAGCGGGTGTAGCTCAGTTGGTTAGAGCGCCGGCCTGTCACGCCGGAGGTCGCGGGTTCGAGCCCCGTCACTCGCGCCACTTGCCCTAATTTCGGCAGGTGGCGCCTCCTTCAATCCTTGACTTGGGTCGCTTCCGTCTTTCGCGAATATATCGGATATTCGATCGCACCGGCCTTCTGCCGGGCAAGCTCCACCGGCGCCATATCGAACCCGTCGGGGATGGCGAACTGCTCCGGCGCATCGCAGATTTGCGCAATGCCGAAACGCCGCTGCATGACGTCCTGAAATTCGGTGAGATTGCCGATCGGGGCATCGCAGCGCAGCCGGCCTCGCTGATAATCGGCCGCTGCACCTGCGATGGCGAGCAGCGTGATTGCACCGTCCGTATCGCCGGTCTTGTCGCGTAGCCATGCGAGTTCGGGCATCAGCAGCCAACGCAGCGGATAGGCGGATTTCTCGCTTGCCAGCGGCTCGAGCAAGCGCCGCGCCCCGGCATAATCGCGTCCGGCCACGGCAGCATAAGCGCGTGCGATCACCGCATCGGTCGCGGCGTCGCCAGTCCGCTCGGCGCGCCGGAAATATTCGGCGACAGGGACATAGCGGACGCAATCGGCGCACGCTGTCCTGTCCCAGTCAGGCATGGCAACATCGGCCTGCGGATAAAAGAGAATGTCGGCGATCTTCGCGCTCGGCAATTCGCGCCGGCAATCGGTCGAAATCAGCCAGCTTCGCGCATCGCGCGTCACCTCGATCGTCGACCCGGCATAGTCATAGGGGCAGGGCGGAACCTCGCTTTTGCTGCGGTGCGCCGTCAGCCCCATCTGTTCGAGTTGCAGACAGGGATCGGCAAGCAGGCGATCGAGTTCCGCCGCCGCCGCCGGAAGCAGGCGGCCGCGCTGGACGCGGCGGCTCTTGTCGGGGGCGGGCTTGACCTGTTCGATCATGAAACCATAGGCCGCATCGGGCTCTTCGAACAATTCGGGGGGCGGCGGGGGCGGTGGCACGGGCGGCAGCGTCCCATGATCGACGCGCAAGACTTGCCATGCCCCGGCCGCGTCGCGCCACAGGGTGCTGACGGTCGAAAAGCGGATATCCTGCGTGATGCTTGAACCGATCACGCCGCGCAGCATGATCGTTGCGCCGCCGCTACCCGGTTGCGTATCGGGATCGGGCGCCCCGGCCCATTCTTCAAACCTTGCCCGATAGTCCGGCGTGGCCAGGCCGTCGGGCGTCAAGGCGGCAAGATCATAGCCTTTGGCAGCGGCGGGGCACGCCTTGACGAGCGCCTTCACCTGCTTGCGCAGGCCGTCATCACGCGCCGCCGCCGGGGTGCTCGCCAAAATCAGCGACAGGACAGCCCCCGTTCCCATAAATACCCGCATCGCGCCTGCCTCCCCAATGGTGCGCGCAGGCTATCGAATAATCTGGCGGTGCCAATCCCTATTGTGGGGCGCGCCAGCGCCCGGTTTCCATCCAGCACAGCAGTGGCCGCAGCGGCAGCACCCATACCCAGGCGATCCCCGCGACGAGATAGAAAATCGCCTGCACCAGCGCCGGCCAGCCGCCGACCCACGGCGACAGGCTGACGACGGCAGCCGCCCACGCCGTGATCAGCGCCAAGATCAGAAGGATGCCGGTCGGCTTGCGCCAGCTTGGCTGCGGATCGGCGGGGGGCTCGCTCACAATCGGTCTCCGGTAATGATATATTCCTGCTCGGTCAGGACCGCATCGAGCAAAATATCGGTTTGTTCAATGGGAACAGTGTCAACTTCCTGCACCGACCAGCCGATCCCGATGCGCGGAACCGCCGGATATTCGGCAAAGAACCGGTCATAATGCCCGCCTCCCTGACCAAGTCGGCCGCCGTGGCGGTCGAAACCGACGAGCGGGCAGAGGATGATGTCGGGATGCACGATTTCGGCACTGTCGGGCGGCTGGGGCGATCCCCACGGCCCTTTTCGAAGCGCATCGCCATCGTCCGATATCCGAAAGGTCATTGCGGCCGTGCGGCCTGCGTGATGCGGCAGCGCGATGCGCCGGCCATCCAGCAGCAGCAGCGGGCGGATATCGGGTTCGTCGCCCCACGGTGCATAGGCGCCGACGACAGGGCTGGCATCGAGCAGCTTGCGGAGCGTGTCGGGAACGGCGCGAAAGGCAGCGAGCCGCCCCACCGGGTCTAGATTGGCGACGAAATGACGGCGGCGAAAACGCAATCGTTCGCGCAGCGCCTGTTTCTGCGAAGCGAGGTCGGGCGTCATGCGGGCCGGGCCTCCTTCAAAGCCTGTCGGGTTGGCGGGACCACCATGGGTCGGTTTCCGGAAGATCCTCTGACGCCAGTAACGTCAGGTGGGGGCCATGTACGTCGGACCAGGGTCCGGGCAGGGACAGCTCCCTTGGATGATGTATCGCCTCAGGGATTTTCGCAACGGCTCGTGCCGGGCAGTACCCGCCGATGCCTATTTAGGGACGCGGGGCCCCATCCTCAAGCGCTTTGCTCAACCTTTGCGGCGAGCGCTTCGATCCGGTCGGCGATCTGGAGCAGTGCGCGGTCGTGCGCCGCGCGCGGCACGGCTGCGGCAGCGGGCGGCGGCGCGGCCTTCAGCGCCTCGATTTCCCTGCGGGCCGCAGCGAGTTCGTCGCGCGCCTGCGTTTCGCGGCTTTCCGCTAGCGCAACCGCGGCGCGCAGCGAATCGGATTGGGGTTCGGACCTGTCGACCTTGGCCTTTGCTTCCTGCGCCTCGTCGGCGAGCATGAGCGCCGCGAAGAGAAGCTGGCGTACCTCGGTGCTGCCCGGAATGGCGCGGACCTTTTCGTCGATCAGCCCGGCAAGCTTCTGAAGCTGCGGCTCCTCGCCATCCGCGCAGGTCAAATCATAGGTGCGCCCGGCTATGTTCAGTCGGACGTCAGCCACGATTCGCCTCCGCAATCAGTCGGTCCAGTTCACCGATAACAGCGTTAACTTCGGCTTTCAGGGCCGATTGATCGCTTGTCGGTTGATCGGATGCGCCGCGTTCGGCGCGCTCGGCCAGGCTCTTTTCGATGCGGCTCAGCGCGCGCTCGATGCGGCCGATGGCGAGGCTGGATTCGTCGAGATCGAGTTCCATGCCACAGGGGTAGCAGCGCCGGGGGAGGGGTGCAATCGCCTGTCGGCGCCGAAATGCGCGCGAATTCTTGCCGCGGGCGGTTGACTCTCGGCGGCGCCGCCGCAAAGGGCAGTCGCGCACGCCAGCCCAGACATAAGCGGGGAAAAGATGACACTGCCCGAACGCCAGCTCGCCAACGCGATCCGCGCGCTTGCGATGGACGCCGTACAGGCCGCGAACAGCGGTCACCCCGGGATGCCGATGGGCATGGCCGACGTCGCGACCGTCCTCTATTCGGATTATCTGAAATTCGATCCGAGCGATCCGAAATGGGCCGATCGCGACCGATTCGTCCTGTCGGCGGGCCATGGCTCGATGCTCGCTTATGCGACGCTCCATCTCGCGGGCTATGCGCACCCGACGATGGAGGAAATCCGCAATTTCCGCCAGCTGAACAGTCCCTGCGCCGGGCATCCCGAAAATTTCGAGCTTGCCGGCGTTGAAACGACGACGGGGCCGCTGGGGCAGGGGCTTGCGACTGCGGTCGGCATGGCGATCGCCGAGCGCCATCTCAATGCCATTTACGGCGATGATCTCGTCGATCATCGCACCTGGGTCATCGCCGGCGACGGCTGCCTGATGGAAGGCATCAATCACGAAGCCATTGGTCTGGCCGGTCATCTGGGCCTCGGCCGCCTGATCGTGCTGTGGGACGACAACAAGATCACGATCGACGGGTCGACCGACCTTTCGACCAGCGAGGACGTGAAAGCGCGCTATGCGGCGACCGGTTGGCATGTCGACAGCTGCGATGGCCATAATGCCGCCGATATTCGCCGTGCGATCGACGCGGCGCTGGCGGACGATCGCCCGTCGCTGATCGCGTGCAAGACGCTGATTGGCTTCGGCGCGCCGAACAAGCAGGGCACATCGGCGACGCATGGTTCGCCGCTCGGCGCCGACGAGGTGGCGGCGGCGCGCGCCAATATGGGCTGGACCGCCGAACCGTTCGTCATTCCCGCCGACATTGCCGACGCATGGCGCGGCTTTGGCCAGCGCGGCCAGTCATTTCATGCTGCGTGGAAGAATCGCCTTGCAAATAGCGACAAGAAAACGGATTTTGAGGATCGCCTGAGCGGCAAGGTCGCGCCGGGCGATGCATTCAAAGCCTATCTCGACGGGCTGGTTGCCGAACCGCCGAAGGTTGCGACGCGCAAGGCATCGGAGAATGCGCTGACCGCGCTGACCGCCGACATCGCCTCGCTTGTCGGTGGCAGCGCCGACCTCACCGGCTCGAACAACACCAAGACATCGTCGACCAAGCCGCTGAACCGGAACGATTATTCGGGTCGCTATATCTATTATGGCATCCGCGAATTCGGCATGTCGGCGGCGATGAACGGGATGGCGCTGCACGGCGGCGTTATCCCCTATGGCGGCACTTTCCTGGTCTTTTCGGATTATTGCCGCGGCGCGATCCGCCTGTCGGCGCTCCAGCGTCAGCGCGTTGTCTATGTGATGACGCACGACAGCATCGGGCTGGGCGAGGATGGACCGACGCACCAGCCGATCGAGCATCTGCAGTCGCTGCGCGCCATGCCCAATCTGCTCGTGATGCGCCCGGCCGACGCGGTCGAGACGGCCGAATGCTGGGCGATCGCGCTCGCGCAGGACAGCCGTCCGACGCTCCTCGCACTCACGCGCCAGAATCTGCCGCCGCTGCGTCATGACGTCACGGAAAATCTTTGCTTGAAAGGCGGTTATCGCCTTCGCAGCGCCGCCGCGGCGCGCAAGGTCGTGCTGGTCGCGACCGGTTCCGAAGTGTCGCTGGCGCTCGATGTCGCCGAAAAGCTCGAAGCGGCGGGGCAGGGCGCCGATGTCGTTTCGATGGTGTCGACCAAATTGTTCGACGAACAGGATGCGGCCTATCAGGCCGATCTGCTGCCCGACGATGCCCTGATCGTCTCGATCGAGGCCGGGACGACCTTCGGCTGGGAACGCTACACCGGCCGCCATGGCCTGCGCTTCGGCATCGACAGCTTCGGCGCGTCGGCGCCGATCGACGATCTCTACCGGCATTTCGGCCTGACGGTCGACGCCATCACCCCCAAGATTCTGGCGCGGCTCGGCGCATAAGACCGGCCGCCACCTTCCGCAGAAAGGACTAACCGACATGGCAGTGAAAGTCGCAATCAACGGTTTCGGACGCATCGGCCGCAATGTGGCGCGCGCCCTTCTCGAGCGCACCGATCACGACCTTGAACTGGTGTCGATCAACGATCTGGGCGATGCCAAGGCCAATGCCCGCCTACTTCGCCATGACTCGGTTCATGGCGCCTTCAACGGCACCGTCGAAGTCGATGGCAACGACCTGATCATCAACGGCAAGCGCATCCAGGTCACCGCCGAGCGCGATCCCGCCGCCCTGCCGCACGCCGCCAACGGCGTGGACATCGTGATGGAATGCACCGGCTTCTTCACCAACAAGGCCGGCGGCCAGAAGCATCTCGACGCCGGCGCGAAGCGCGTGCTGATCTCGGCGCCCGCCAAGGAGGTCGACCTGACCGTCGTTTACGGCGTCAATGACAGCCAGATCACCGCCGATCACCGGATCATCTCGAACGCGTCCTGCACCACCAACTGCCTCGCGCCCTTTGCCAAGGTGCTGCACGAAGCGATCGGTATCGAACGCGGCCTGATGACGACGATCCATGCCTATACCAACGACCAGAAAATCCTCGATCAGATCCACGACGATCCGCGCCGCGCCCGCGCCGCCGCAATGTCGATGATCCCGACCTCGACCGGTGCGGCGGTCGCCGTCGGCCTCGTCCTGCCCGAGTTGAAGGGCAAGCTCGACGGGTCGTCGATCCGCGTTCCGACGCCGAATGTGTCGGTGGTCGACCTCACTTTCACCCCGTCGCGCGAAACGACCAAGGAAGAAGTGAACGCGGTGCTCAAGGCCGCGGCCGAAGGCGCGCTGAAGGGCGTCCTTGGTTATACCGAGGAGCCGCTGGTTTCGATCGACTTCAACCATAACGCCGCCAGCTCGACCATCGACAGCCTTGAAACCGCGGTTATCGACGGCAAGCTGGTGCGGGTGCTGAGCTGGTACGACAATGAATGGGGCTTCTCCAACCGCATGATCGACACGGCGGGCGTGATCGCGAAGTTCCTTTAACAATATCCTTGTGCCCCCGCGAAGGCGGGGGCCCATCTCCGACCGCATCGGAATGAAACCGGCGGTGATCAGGGGATAAGAGCGCAGGAGATGGACCCCCGCCTTCGCGGGGGAACACTCCGGGATCGGAGTGAAAGATGGCAGATTTCAAGACGCTCGACGACATCGGCGACGTCACCGGCAAGAAGGTGCTGGTGCGCGTCGATCTCAACGTGCCGATGTCCGATGGCGCCGTCGCCGATGACACGCGAATTCGCGCAGCGATGCCGACGATCCGCGAACTGTCGGACAAGGGTGCCATCGTTCTGCTGCTCGCCCATTTCGGCCGTCCGAAAGGGGCGAAGAACCCGACCCAGTCGCTCAGCCTCGTCATCGACGGCGTCGCCGACGTCCTCGGCCATTCGGTGATGTTTATTCCCGATTGCATCGGCGAAGGCGCCAAGGCGGGCGTTGCCGTCCTCGCGCCCGGCGACGTCGCCGTGCTCGAAAATACGCGCTTTCATGCGGGTGAGGAAAAGAACGACCCCGCGTTCGCCGATGCGCTTGCCGAAATCGGCGACATCTATGTCAACGATGCCTTTTCGGCGGCGCACCGCGCGCATGGCTCGACCGAGGGCATTGCCCATCGGCTGCCCGCCTATGCCGGCCGCGCGATGGAGGCCGAACTCAAGGCGCTCGACGCCGCGCTCGGCAATCCCGCGCATCCGGTTGCGGCGGTTGTCGGCGGCGCGAAAGTGTCGAGCAAGATCGACGTGCTGCGCAACCTTGTCGGCAAGGTCGATCATCTGATCATCGGCGGCGGGATGGCGAACACTTTCCTCGCGGCGCGCGGCGTCGATGTCGGCAAGTCGCTGTGCGAGCACGACCTCGTCGATACCGCCAACGCGATTTTCGACGCGGCGGATGCCGCAGGCTGCACCATCCATCTGCCCTATGACGTGGTCGTCGCGAAAGAATTTGCCGCGAACCCGCCGACGCGCACCGTGAACATCCACGAAGTCGCGGCGGACGAGATGATCCTCGATGTCGGGCCTGCGGCGGTCGAGGCGCTCGGTGACGTGCTGAAAAGCTGCCGCACGCTGGTGTGGAACGGTCCGCTCGGCGCTTTCGAGATTTCGCCGTTCGACGCCGCAACCGTCGCGCTCGCCCGGACGGCGGCGGCGTTGACGCGCGAAGGGTCGCTGATTTCGGTTGCCGGCGGCGGCGATACCGTCGCCGCGCTCAACCATGCCGGCGTTGCGGACGAGTTCACCTTTGTTTCGACCGCAGGCGGCGCCTTCCTCGAATGGATGGAAGGAAAGCCTTTGCCGGGGGTAGACGCGCTTAAGGCCTGAGTTCCCATCGCATTGCGTCCCAGGCAACGGGCCGCTATGCGCGCCGCACCATACGTATGCAAACCCACGGAGACGTTATGACGACCGCCAATGCCGAGATGCTGGAAAAGATCAAATCGGGCCAGGGCTTCATCGCCGCGCTCGACCAGAGTGGCGGTTCGACGCCCAAGGCGCTCAAGGGCTATGGCATCGAAGAAGGTGAATATTCGGGCGACGAGGAAATGTTCGCGCTGATCCATGCAATGCGCAGCCGGATCGTGACCGCACCCTGCTTCAACGGCGATAAGGTGATCGGCGCGATCCTGTTCGAACGCACCATGGACGGCGAAGCCGATGGCAAGCCGATCCCGGCTCTGCTGTGGGAACGCGGCGTGGTCCCGTTCCTCAAGGTCGACAAAGGCCTCGAAGCCGAAGCTGACGGCGTTCAGTTGATGAAGCCCAACGCCGATCTCGATGCGCTGTGCGAGCGGGCGGTTGCGAAGGGCGTGTTCGGGACCAAGATGCGCAGCGTCGTCAACCTCGCCAACCCGGCGGGCGTCAAGGCGATCGTCGCGCAGCAATTTGCCGAAGCCGCGCGCATCGCCGCGCACGGCCTGGTGCCGATCATCGAACCCGAAGTGAATATCAAGAGCGCCGAGCGCGATGCAGCGGACCGGCTACTGCTTGCCGAACTCGTCGCGGCGCTCGACGCATGGACCGGCGCGCCGGTCATGCTCAAGCTGTCGCTGCCCACCGAAGCAGGCCTGTTCCAGCCGCTCGTCGATCATCCCAAGGTGCTGCGCGTCGTCGCGCTGTCGGGCGGCTTCGCGCGCCCCGAAGCGTGCGTCGAACTGGCCAAGAATCCCGGTATCATCGCCAGCTTCAGCCGCGCGCTGCTGGAAGATTTGCGCGCGTCGATGAGCGACGTGGAATTCAACGGCTCGCTCGGCGGCGCGATCGACGAAATTCACGCCGCATCGGTCGCCTGATGACCGATAGCTGGGACCGCGTCGACACCTATATCGGCGAGAAGCTGATTGGCGACGACCCGGTTCTGGCGGCCACACTCGCGCATAATGCCGAAAACGGCCTACCGCCGATCGACGTCTCGGCGGCGCAGGGCAAGATGCTCTATCTGCTCGCGCAAATGGCGGGCGTGCGGCGCATCCTCGAAATCGGGACGCTCGGCGGCTATTCGACGATCTGGCTGGCGCGCTCGCTGCCTGACGACGGCGCGCTGGTGACGCTGGAAGTCGATCCCAAGCATGCCCGCGTCGCGCAGGCGAACCTCGATCGCGCCGGACTGTCCGATCGGGTCGAAATCCGCGTCGGCCCGGCGATAGACAGCCTTGCCGCAATGACCGCCGTCGCGCCTTTCGACTTCGTCTTCATCGACGCCGACAAGCAGAGCAATGTCGATTATGTCGCCGAAGCGATCCGCCTCGGCCGCAGCGGTACGACGATCATCGTCGACAATGTCGTGCGCGAAGGCGGCGTGCTCGATGCCGCGAGTGACGATGCCCGCATTCAAGGAACGCGCGCGCTGTTCGACTTTCTGCAATCCGACCCGCGCATCGACGCGACCGCGCTGCAGACCGTCGGCGCGAAGGGATGGGACGGCTTCGTGCTGGCGCGGGTCGCCTAAAGACCGCCCATGAATCGGAAGGCGAAGCGGTAATCGCCGGGCTTGATCGGTCGGTCGGGGCGCTTGTCGGGATGCACCGATTCGAGCGTGATCGTGCCGTCGGCCAGTGGCGTCGGTTCGCCTAGCACCACTTCGAAAGGCTGTGCGTCGCCATTGGGACGAAGCCACAGCATCTTTACGCGGACACGGCCTGCCCAGACGCAGGCGACCCCGACGGGACAGCGACTGTCCTCGATCACCGCAACCGGCTGGATCAGCGGCCCGTCGGCATAGGCGCGCTGGCCGATGGCGACATTGGCGGCGTCGGGCAATGCGGTAACGTCGCGAGTCGCTGCGCAGGCCGAAACGGTCGCAGCAGTGACGAGGGACAGGGTCGCGGCGCGAAACATCTTCTGCATTTGCGGCATGCTGGCGGCGTAGCTATGAACCCGCCATGACCGAACCGACCTGCCAGCTTTACCTCATCTCGCCACCCGATGTCGGCGGCGACTTTCCGGCGCAACTCGAAGCGGCGCTGGCCGCCGGCCCGGTTGCCGCGTTCCAGTTCCGCGTCAAGGGTTTGACCCAGCACGAAGCGGCGCGCCTTGCCGAACCGCTACAGGCGATTTGCGCCGCGCACGATGTCGCCTTCATCGTCAACGACGACATGGCGCTGGCGAAGCGGCTCAAGGCCGATGGCGTCCATCTGGGGCAGGGCGACGGCGATCCGCAGGAGGCGCGGCGGCTGCTTGGCCCCGGCGCGCAGATCGGCATCACCTGTCACAACAGCCGTCACCTTGCGATGGAAGCGGGCGAGGCGGGGGCGGATTATGTCGCCTTCGGCGCCTTCTTCCCCACGACAACCAAGGCGGTCGAACACCGCGCCGACCCCGAAATCCTCAGCTGGTGGCAGGGCTTGTTCGAGCTGCCCTGCGTTGCGATCGGCGGGATCACGGTCGAGAATGCGGAGCTGTTGATCGATGCTGGCGCCGATTTCCTTGCCGTATCGGGCGGCGTCTGGAACCATCCGGACGGCCCGGCCGCGGCGGTGCAGGCTTTCGCCGCGCTGATGGCAGCGGATTAGGCCGCGCGCGTCAGGTCCGCGTGCGCGGACGCTCATCGCGCGGTACGTCGTCGCACTTGCGCCACCCGAAAAGGCCCGCGCAGGGCGCCGGGCGCTTGGCCGAGGCGGCAGCGTCGGGGCCGGGATGCGGCTTGGGATCGGGAAGGGCCGTTGTCATGCCCGGCTCTATGCGCCACGCTGCGTGGCGATGATTGGATCGAAGCGTCAATTCGGTTTCGCTTCGTCGTGTTTCGATGCCTGTTTTGACTTGCCTAATCCGGCGCCGCCCGCAACACAGCGCGCGGGGAGAAGTTTATGTCCGATACCGACCAGCGCAGCGTTTCGATGCGCGAACTCACCGTCCGCGGGATCATCCTCGGCGGACTGATCACGCTGCTGTTCACGGCGGCAAACGTCTATCTGGGGTTGAAGGTCGGGTTGACCTTTGCGACCTCGATTCCGGCCGCGGTCATTTCGATGGCGATCCTGCGCTTCCTGTCGGGGGCGACGATTTTGGAGAATAATATCGTCCAGACGATCGCCAGTGCGGCGGGGACGCTTGCGGCCATCATCTTCGTCCTGCCCGGTCTGGTCATCGTCGGCTGGTGGCAGGGTTTCCCCTATTGGACGACCGCCGCCGTCTGTTTCATCGGCGGAACGCTGGGCGTGATGTTCTCGGTCCCGCTGCGCCGCGCGCTCGTCGCCGGGTCGGACCTTCCCTATCCCGAAGGCGTCGCTGCGGCCGAAGTGCTCAAGGTCGGGTCGCGCGCGGGCGAGGGGGCCGAGGAGAACCAGCGCGGCCTGCGTACGATCTTGCTCGGATCGCTGATCAGCGCGGGTTTCTCGCTGCTTGGCGCGATGAAGCTCGCTGCGCTCGAAGTGTCGAAGAATTTCAAGCTCGGCGCCGGTGCCACCGGCGTCAGCGGCAGCCTGTCCTTCGCGCTGATCGGCGTGGGGCATCTTGTCGGCCTGTCGGTCGGCGTTGCGATGTTCATCGGCATGGTCATCGCATGGGCGGGGCTGATGCCTGCGCTGACCGCGGCGCAGGGGCTGACCGGACCGGTCGACGATGTGGTCGGCATGGTGTTTTCGCAGCAGGTGCGCTTCATCGGCGCCGGGACGATCGGGGTCGCGGCGCTGTGGACGCTGCTCAAGATCGTCGGCCCGATCGTCAAGGGCATCAAGGGCTCGATCGCCTCGTCGCGGGCGCGGGGCGCGGGCGAGGTGGTCGAACTGGGCGAGCGCGACCTGTCCTTCGGTATCGTTGCGGGGACGATCCTGGGCTCGCTGATCCCGATCGCGGGATTGCTGTGGTTCTTTGCGCAGGGCGGCCCGATCGCGGCCAATCCGGTCGGCGTCATTTTCGCGACGCTGCTGTTCGTGCTGTTCGTCGGCGCGATCATCGCCGCGGTCACCGGCTATATGGCCGGCCTGATCGGTGCGTCGAACAGTCCGGTGTCGGGCGTCGGCATCCTCGCCATCATTGCCGCTTCGCTGATGCTGCTCCTCTTCTTCGGGCGCAATCACAGTGAAGCCGATACTGCCGCGCTTGTCGCCTATGCGCTGTTCACCACTGCGATCGTCTTTTCGGTCGCGACGATTTCCAACGACAATCTCCAGGATCTGAAGACCGGCCAGCTCGTGGGTGCGACGCCGTGGAAGCAGCAGCTCGCGCTGGTTATCGGTGTCGGCTTCGGTTCGCTCATCATTCCGCCGGTGCTCGACCTGTTGAACCAGGCATTTGGCTTTGCCGGTGCCGCGGGGGCGGGCGCCAATGCGCTGCCGGCGCCGCAAGCGGCCCTGATCAGCGCGCTGGCCAAAGGCGTGCTCGGCGGCGACCTGCGTTGGGATTTGATCGGCTATGGTGCATTGATCGGCGCCGCGATCATCGCCGCCGACGAGATATTGGGGCGCATGGGCAAGCTGCGCCTGCCGCCGCTCGGCGTCGGCATGGGCATTTATCTGCCGATGTCGCTGACCTTGCTCATTCCGATCGGCGCGGTGATCGGCCATTTCTGGGAAAAGCACGCCGAACGCAGCGCTCGCCCCGAATTCTACAGTCGGATGGGCGTCTTGCTGGCGACGGGCTTCATCGTCGGCGAGAGCATTTTCGGCGTACTGTTCGCGGGCGTCGTCGCGGGCTCGGGCAGCGATGCACCGCTGGCGCTGGTCGGCGAGGGCTTCGAGCCGACGGCGATCCTCGTCGGCCTTTCGCTCTTCGTCGCGCTGATCGCATACAGCTATCGGCGCACGCGCCGCGCGACCGAAAGCGTCTAACGCGCTTGCCCTTGGCCGCGCAGGCGGCTAAGGGCGCGCTCCTGTGACCGGCGCACCCGCTGCGCCGGCGGCTCTTTCCATCCTTGAACTAGCGAGTGTGCGCGATGAAAATCACCGGCGTTGAAATCCGTCCCGGCAATATTATCGAATATGAGGGCGGCATCTGGAAGGTCACCAAGATCCAGCACACCCAGCCGGGCAAGGGCGGCGCCTATATGCAGGTCGAAGCCAAGAATCTGATCGACGGGCGAAAGCTCAACAACCGTTTCCGCAGCGCCGACACGGTCGAAAAGGTCCGCCTCGACACCAAGGATTTCCAGTTCCTCTATGCCGAGGGCGACGACCTCGTGTTCATGGACAAGGACACTTACGAACAGATCACCATCTCGAAGGATGTCGTCGGCGAAGCCCACGAATTCCTGCAGGACGGCATGGAAGTCGTGCTCGAACTGTGGGAAGAGCGCCCGATCTCGGTCGAACTGCCCGAACAGATCGAAGCGACGATCGTCGAGGCCGACGCGGTGGTTAAGGGCCAGACGGCCTCGTCGTCGTACAAGCCGGCGATCCTCGACAATGGCGTGCGGGTCATGGTGCCGCCGCACATCACCAGTGGCACGCGTATCGTGGTCAACGTCTATGACCGCGAATATGTCCGCCGCGCTGACTAAGTAACGTCGCCCCCGCGAAGGCGGGGGCCGCGAGCAATCTGGCGCAACGCAGCCAGCGGCCCCCACCTCCGCGGGGCCGACGCGTTGAAGGAAACGAAAATGGCCGTATCCGGCATCATCACCGTCATGGAACGTGCCGCGCGCAAGGCGGGTACGAAGCTGCGCCGCGACTTTGGCGAGATCGAGCATCTGCAGGTTTCGCAAAAAGGACCGGCGGATTTCGTGTCCAAGGCCGACCAGGCCGCCGAGCGCACGCTCTATGACGAACTCACCCATGCCCGTCCGGGTTGGGGTTTCCTGATGGAGGAAGCTGGCGAGATCGAAGGCGAGCCCGGCAAGCCCCGCTTCATCATCGACCCGCTCGACGGCACCTCGAACTTTCTGCACGCGATCCCGCAATTCGCGATTTCGATCGCGGTGCAGGAACCGAAGCTCGGCGGCGGCTGGGGCGATGTGACCGCGGGGCTGATCTACCAGCCGGTTACCGACGAAAGCTATTGGGCGGAACGCGGTCGCGGCGCATGGTTGCATGACCGGCGCCTGCGCGTCTCGTCGCGCCGCAATCTCAACGAATGTCTGATCGCGACCGGCATCCCCTATATGGGCCATGGCGATTTCGGTCAGTGGAGCCGCATTTTCGGTGCAGTTGCGCCCGAAGTTGCGGGCATCCGCCGCTTCGGCGCCGCCAGCCTTGACCTCGCATGGGTCGCCGCGGGGCGGTTCGACGGCTTCTGGGAAGCCGATCTGTCGATTTGGGACGTTGCGGCGGGCATGTTGCTCGTGCGCGAAGCCGGCGGCTTCGTCAGCGATTTCCGCGGCGGTGATCGGGCGATCGAGCGCAGCGAGTTCATCGCTGGCAGCGGCGCGGTGCATTCCAAGCTGCAAAAGCTGGTCGCGAGCGCGCTGCGCAACGCCTGACCCGTTATGCAAGCGCAAAAAAGGCCATCCGCGGGATAACCGGGATGGCCTTTCTGCTGTCCGCGTTTTCGCGGCTCAATCGCCGTAGATGAACTCGCGATAGGCATCCATCAGCGACGCCCAGGTGTTGAAGCTTTCGCCCAGATTTTCGCGCGGCAATCCGGCAAAATCGACGTCGACGTCCATTTCCAGCACCGGATCGCCCTCATTGTCGCGATAGGCGCGCGCGAAGCGTTTTTCCTTGTTCCAGCTGTTGAACTTTTCGAACGGCACATTCTTCGCGTCGTTGAAGCCCATATAATATTGCAGCGTCTTGCACTCCTTGTGCGCGTCGTTGCAGTTCATGAACAGAACGAGGAATTTCAGACCGTTGCGGCTGCTCTCGATATAGGGGTCGGCATCGCTGGAGGTCACCAGCTTGGCCGGCCAGCCCTGCGATTCGACGATCGCGACGATCGCCGCAGGATTCTTGGGCGTAACGAGTTCGGCATGGGCCGGCGCCGCGCCGAGCGCGGTCGCGGCAAGTGTAGCAAGAGCAGTGGCAAATGGCAGTTGGCGCATAAAGTCCCCCAGTTGGATGGCGGCAAATCGTACCGCAACACGCGTCCCGTCCAGCCGCCTAACATAGCTTCGCCCGTCCTTGCCAGTGTTCCCCGCGCTTTTGGTGTTCGCAACGCGATTTTCCTGTCCGCAGCGCTTGCGGGCAGCGCCATGCTGGCCTAAAGCGCCCGCAGAAACGGGGTGGCAAACGCCCGAAATCATGACTGCGAGCTCCCATGGTCGATCTGACTCAATATCTGCCGATCCTGCTGTTCCTGGGCATCGCCGTCGCGCTGTCGGCGGCGTTCGTGTTCCTGCCGATGGGCGTGGCGCGGCTGACCGGGGCGCATCAGCCCGATCCGGCGAAGCTGACCGAATATGAATGCGGCTTTCCCGCTTTCGAGGATGCGCGCAGCCAGTTCGACGTGCGCTTCTATCTCGTCGCGATTCTGTTCATCATCTTCGATCTTGAAGCGGCCTTCCTCTTTCCCTGGGCGGTCAGCCTGAAGGAAATCGGCTGGGCCGGCTGGGCGACGATGATGATTTTCCTGGCCGAGCTCGCGATCGGTCTTGTCTATGCGTGGAAGAAAGGGGCGTTGGATTGGGAATGAGCAATTCGACCATCCTGACCCCCGGCTCGATGCCGGTCGCTCCGGGGACCGCCCCGGACCAGAGCTTTTTCGACGATCTGAATGCAGAGGTCGGCGACAAGGGGTTTCTCGTCACCTCGACCGAGGATCTGTTCAACTGGGCGCGCACCGGCTCGCTGTGGTGGATGACCTTCGGCCTCGCTTGCTGCGCGGTCGAGATGATCCATGTCAACATGCCGCGTTATGACATGGAACGCTTCGGCGTTGCGCCTCGCGCCAGTCCGCGCCAGTCCGACGTGATGATCGTCGCGGGCACGCTGTGCAACAAGATGGCCCCGGCGCTGCGCCGCGTCTACGACCAGATGTCGAATCCCAAATATGTGATTTCGATGGGTAGCTGCGCCAATGGCGGCGGCTATTACCACTACAGCTATTCGGTGGTGCGCGGCTGCGATCGTATCGTGCCCGTGGACATCTATGTCCCCGGCTGCCCCCCGACCGCCGAAGCGCTGCTCTACGGCGTCATGCAGTTGCAGCGGAAAATCCGCCGCACCGGAACGATCGAACGCTGATGGCCAGTCCCGCTCCCCTGATCGCGCCGCGCGACGGCATTGTCGAGGCACTGAAGAAAGTCGTCGGCGGCGATCTGATCGCGCATGTCTTCGCCGTGGGCGAGGACAGCATCACCGTGCGCCGCGAAGCGGTTGCCGGGGTGATGGTCGGCCTGCGCGACGAACTTGCCTATCAGCAGCTCATGGAGATCGCCGGGGTCGATTATCCCGACCGGCCAGAGCGGTTCGAAGTCGTCTATCATCTGCTCAGCGTGACCCAGAACCACCGTCTGCGCGTCCGGGTGCTGACCGACGAGGCAACCCCGGTGCCGAGCATTGTCTCTGTCTGGCCCAACGCCGGCTGGCTCGAACGCGAAGTGTTCGACATGTACGGGGTGCTGTTCAGCGGCAATCCCGACCTGCGCCGCATCCTGACCGACTATGGTTTCCAAGGGCATCCGCAGCGCAAGGACTTCCCGCTGACCGGTTATACCGAGCTGCGCTATTCCGAAGAGGACAAGCGCGTCGTCTATGAACCCGTCAAGCTGGCGCAGGATTTCCGCAGCTTCGACTTCCTCAGCCCGTGGGAAGGCGCCGACTATATCCTTCCCGGCGACGAAAAGGCGGGCGGCACCGGCGAGGCGCCGGGCAAGGGCGCGCCGACGCCGATGACCGCAGAGGCAGTCAAGAAGGCGGACGAGGCGAAGAAGGCACCGCCGCCGACGCCCAAGACGACCGACAACGGCAAGCAGACCGGCGCGGGCGACAAGGCGAATAAGGAAGCCGCGAAGCCCAGCAAAGACAGTGCCAAGGCCAAGCCTGCTGCAAAGGCGAAGACGCCCGCGACCAAGAAGGCTGAAAAGGCTCCGGCAAAGCCCAAGGCGGCCGCCAAGGCTCCGGCCAAGCCGCGCGAGCCCAAAGCAGGAGGTGACGCATGACCGATAATGCGACGGTCCGGCACCACGGAAGCGACATGTTCGAAGGCTATCCGGTCGATACCGCCGATACGGCGGGCGATCAGGTCGTCACCAATTACACGATCAACTTCGGTCCGCAGCACCCCGCGGCGCACGGCGTGCTGCGCATGGTGATGGAACTCGACGGCGAGATTATCGAACGCGTCGATCCGCATGTCGGGCTGCTCCATCGCGGCACCGAAAAGCTGATCGAGTATAAGACCTATCTGCAGGCTTTGCCCTATTTCGACCGGCTCGACTATTGCTCGCCGCTCGGCATGGAGCATAGCTATGTGCTGGCGATCGAGAAGCTGCTCGATCTCGAAGTGCCCGAACGCGCGCAATATCTGCGCGTCCTGTTCGCCGAGCTGACGCGCATCTGCAATCATATGCTCAACATCGGGTCGCACGTCATGGACGTCGGCGCGATGACGCCGAACCTGTGGGTGTTCGAACTGCGCGAGGACTGCCTCAACTTCTTCGAACGCGCGAGCGGCGCGCGGATGCATTCGGCCTGGTTCCGTCCCGGCGGCGTCCATCAGGACGTTCCCGAAAAACTGCTCGTCGACATCGGCGAATGGGTCGATAAACGCCTGCCCGAACTGTTCGGCGATGCGATGAGCCTCGTCATCGACAACCGCATCTTCAAACAGCGCAACGTCGATATCGCCGTGGTCAGCAAGGAAGACGCGCTGGCCTGGGGATTCTCGGGCCCGATGATCCGCGGCAGCGGCATTCCCTGGGACATCCGCAAGAGCCAGCCCTACGACGCTTATGCCAAGATGGATTTCGACATTCCCGTGGGGACCAAGGGCGACTGCTACGACCGCTTCATGGTCCGCGTGCAGGAAGTCTATCAGTCGGCGCGCATCATCAAGCAGTGCCTGCGCGATATGCCGAGCGGCCCGGTCGCCAGCCTCGACCGCAAGGTTTCGCCGCCCAAGCGTGGCGAGATGAAGCAGTCGATGGAATCGCTGATCCACCACTTCAAGCTCTATACCGAGGGCTTCCACGTCCCGGCGGGCGAGGTTTACGTGGCGACCGAAAGCCCCAAGGGCGAGTTCGGCGTTTATCTGGTCAGCGATGGCACCAACAAGCCGTACCGCTGCAAGATCCGCCCGACGGCGTTTTCGCACCTTCAGGCGATGGATTTCATGTGCAAGGGCCACATGCTCGCCGACACCACTGCAATTATCGGCGCCATTGACGTCGTTTTCGGAGAGTGTGACCGCTGATGGCCGACGCACCGCAGATTCCCGATGAAGCCGAAGTCCGCGCGCGCTGGGGCGCTTTTGCGTGGACGAAGGAAAATGCCGAGAAGGCCAAGGCCGTTATCGCGCGCTATCCCGCGGGGCGTCAGCGCTCGGCGGTGATGCCGCTGCTCGATCTCGCGCAGCGCCAGGTCGGTGCCGAGACGCAGACGCAGGGCTGGCTGCCCGTGCCGGTGATCGAATATGTCGCGGCCGAGCTCGATATGCCGTTCATGCGCGCCTACGAAGTCGCGACCTTCTACACCATGTACAATCTGGCGCCGGTCGGCCGCTATCATGTGCAGGTGTGCGGCACGACGCCGTGCCTGCTGCGCGGGTCGGACGATGTCATGGCGGCGTGCAAGAACCGCGGGATGACCAAGGGCAAGACCACGCCCGACGGGCTGTTCACGCTGACCGAGGTCGAGTGCATGGGCACCTGCACCAACGCGCCGATGGTCCAGATTAACGACGATAATTACGAAGATCTCGACTATGACAGCATGACCCGCATCCTCGAGGATCTGGCGGCGGGCAAACAGCCCAAGGCGGGCACCCAGAATGCGCAGCGTCATACGAGCGACCCCGAAGGCGGCCCGACGACCCTGAAAGACATGGTCAAGGCCAACCACGACTATCGGAAGGAATGGTGATGACCCAGAAGGACATCATCACGATCCTGGCGATCATCGGTGCGCTTGTCGTGCTCGGTTTCGTGCTGCGCGTGACCTTTGCGCTGATCGGCCCGCTGCTGATCCTCGCGCTCGGTTACGTCATTTACACGATGATGAAAAACAAGGGTGGGACCAACTGATGCTCGCCGACAAGGACCGCATCTTTACCAATCTCTATGGCTATCAGCCGTGGAACCTGAAAGCCGCGCAGGCGCGCGGCGATTGGGACAAGACCAAGGATCTGATGACTCGCGGCCAGGACGCGATCATCGAGGAAATCAAGGCGTCGGGCCTGCGCGGCCGCGGCGGCGCGGGCTTTCCGACGGGGCTCAAATGGAGCTTCATGCCGAAGGAACCGCGCGCCGACCGCCCGAGCTTCCTCGTCATCAACGCCGACGAATCCGAACCCGGCTCGTGCAAGGACCGCGAGATCATCCGCCACGATCCGCACAAGCTGATCGAGGGCGCGCTGATCGCGGGCTATGCGATGCGTGCGCGCGCTGCGTACATCTACATTCGCGGCGAGTTCATCCGTGAGGCCGAGACACTCTTCGCGGCGGTGCAGGAGGCCTATGACGCCGGCCTGCTCGGCAAGAATGCGGCGAAGTCGGGCTATGATTTCGACGTCTTCGTCCATCGCGGCGCCGGTGCCTATATCTGCGGCGAAGAAACCGCGATGATCGAAAGCCTTGAGGGCAAGAAGGGCCAGCCGCGCCTCAAGCCCCCGTTCCCGGCGGGTGCGGGCCTCTATGGCTGCCCGACGACGGTCAACAATGTCGAAAGCATCGCGGTCGTTCCGACGATCCTGCGCCGCGGGGCGGCGTGGTTCTCCAGCTTCGGGCGCGAGAATAACAAGGGCACCAAGCTCTTCCAGATTTCGGGCCATGTCGAACGCCCGTGCGTGGTCGAGGAAGAGATGGGCATCCCGTTCCGCGACCTCATCGAAAAGCATTGCGGCGGCATAAGAGGCGGCTGGGACAATCTGCTCGCGGTGATCCCCGGCGGTTCTTCGGTGCCGCTCGTCCCGGCGGCGCAGATCATGGACGCGCCGATGGATTTCGACGGCCTCAAGGAACTCGGCTCGGGCCTCGGCACCGCCGCCGCGATCGTGATGGACAAGTCGACCGACGTTGTTCAGGCGATCAGCCGTATCAGCTATTTCTACAAGCATGAAAGCTGCGGCCAGTGCACGCCGTGCCGCGAAGGCACCGGCTGGATGTGGCGCGTGATGGAGCGGCTGCGCACCGGCGACGCCGACATCAGCGAGATCGATACCTTGTTCGATGTGACCAAGCAGGTCGAAGGGCATACGATCTGCGCGCTCGGCGATGCGGCGGCCTGGCCGATCCAGGGCCTGATCCGCCACTTCCGCCCCGAACTCGAACGCCGCATCCGTGAGAATGGCGGCGTGATGGAGGCGGCAGAGTGAAGAGGGCTCAGCTGTTCGCGCTTCCCGTAATCGCTGGAAGTTTAGCGATCGTCTTTTTGGCGACACCTGCCCCGGCATGCGGCTGTATAGAAACCTCAGCAGCCGCGAAGAAGTGGGTCGCTTGTTCTTTTTCGGTGGCCGAAAAGCACGGAGAAAGCCGCTTTTACGAGAATTATCTCGTGGCGCGCCGCGATAACAAGAAGCTGCTTCCGACGGCTCCCGCACGCTTTTCCAAGCTTGAGCAGAAGATCGTTAAGTCGTGTGGCAGCTACGAGCAGGCGCGCCAAAAGGATTTGAAAGCGGGTTGGGCAAGCCACCACGTACCCAAAGATTTCATCGAAGCGAGATGGCACTGATATGCCTAAAGTTACCGTAGATGGCGTAGAAATCGACGTTCCGCAGGGCGCAACCGTTCTGCAGGCGTGCGAGATGGCGGGGAAGGAAATCCCGCGCTTCTGCTACCATGAACGCCTGTCGATCGCCGGCAATTGCCGCATGTGCCTCGTCGAAGTGTCGCCCGGCCCGCCGAAGCCGCAGGCGTCGTGCGCGCTGCCGACCGCCGAAGGGCAGGTAATCAAGACCGACAGCCCGATGGTGAAAAAGGCGCGCGAAGGGGTGATGGAGTTTCTGCTCATCAACCACCCGCTCGACTGCCCGATCTGCGATCAGGGCGGCGAATGCGACCTGCAGGACCAGTCGGTCGCCTATGGCCGCGGTGCCTCGCGCTATGACGAGAACAAGCGCGCGGTGACCGAGAAATATATGGGGCCGATCGTCAAAACGGTGATGACGCGCTGCATCCAGTGCACGCGCTGCGTCCGCTTTGCCGAGGAAGTCGCCGGGGTCGAGGATATCGGCGCGATCTATCGCGGCGAGAATATGCAGATCACCAGCTATCTGGAGCGCGCGGTCGCGAGCGAGCTGTCGGGCAATGTCGTCGATCTTTGCCCGGTCGGCGCGCTGACCAGCAAGCCCTACGCGTTCGAGGCGCGGCCCTGGGAACTGACCAAGACATTGGGCATCGACATGATGGACGCGGTCGGCACCAATGTCCGCATCGACAGCCGCGGCCGCCAGGTGCTGCGCGTGCTGCCGCGCGTCAACGACGATGTGAACGAGGAATGGGCGAGCGACAAGACGCGCCACCATGTCGACGGCCTGATGCGCCGCCGCCTCGACCGCCCCTATGTGCGCAAGGACGGCAGGCTCGTCGAGGCGAGCTGGGCCGAAACTTTTGCCGCGATCAAGGCGGCGAACGCCGGCAAGTCGGTCGCGGCAATTGCGGGCGACATGGTCGATTGCGAAACGATGTTCGCGGCGAAGGCGCTGGTGAATGCGCTCGGCTCCGACCTGCTCGAAGGGCGCCAGACGGGCCTTGCCTATGACGTCACCAGCCTGTCGGCGGTCAATTTCAATACGACGATCGCAGAGGCCGAAAATGCCGACGTGATCCTGCTCGTCGGCACCAATCTGCGCTGGGAAGCGCCGCTCATCAACACGCGCGTCCGCAAGGCGGTGTGGAAGAAGGGCGCAAAGGTTTTCGGCATCGGCCCGGAGGTCGATCTCACCTACAAGACCGAATGGCTCGGCGACGATGCCTCGCTGGTCGCGAAGCTGCCCAAGGCGGCGATGGATGCGCTCAAGGGCGCCGAGCGGCCGATGCTGGTCTTCGGCGGCGGCGCGCTGTCGGTGCCGGGCGTCCATGGCGCCGCGCTGGCGCTCGCCAAGAGCGTCGACGCGGTGAAGGACGGCTGGAACGGCTTCAACGTCGTCCATTTCTCGGCCGCGCGCATGGGGGCCTTGATGCTCGGCTATGCGCAGCCGGGCGGGATCAAGGACATCATCGCCGCCAAGCCCAAGCTGACCTTCTTCCTCGGCGCCGACGAGGTCGATTTCGCGGCCTTCGACAAGAGCTTCAAAGTCTATGTCGGCCATCATGGCGACAAGGGCGCGCATGCGGCCGACGTCATCCTGCCGGCCGCGGCGTGGACCGAAAAGGACTTCACGACGGTCAACACCGAAGGCCGCGTCCAGCGCAGCGAAAAGGCGGTGTTCGCGCCGGGTGACGCGCGCGAAGACTGGAGCATCTTCCGCGCGCTCGCCGATGCGCTCGGCGTCAGCGTCGGCTTCGACAGCTTCGACGAATGTCGCGCGGCGATGATCGCGGCGGTGCCGGCGCTCGGCGTCGAGGGGCTGGCCGGCTACGGCTGGTCCGTGCCCAAGCTCGACGCGAAGCCCGAGGCGCGCGCGATCCCGTCGCCGATCAAGGATTTCTACCTCACCAACGCCATCTGCCGCGCCTCGCCGACGATGGAGCGCTGCTCGGCCGAACTGCTGCATGGCGCGGATTATGCGGAGGCCGCGGAATGACCGAGTTTTTCCAAAGCCTGGGCATGTCCTATGAATGGGCGTGGGGCATCGCCACGATCTGCGGTATTCTGCTCATCGCGCTGCCGTTGATGCTCGCGGTGGCTATGATCATCTATGCCGACCGCAAGATCTGGGCCGCGATCGCGCTGCGCCGCGGTCCGAACGTCGTCGGTCCCTTCGGGTTGCTGCAGAGCTTCGCCGACGGCCTGAAAGTGTTCCTGCAGGAAACGATCATCCCGTCGAGCGCGAACCGCGGCCTGTTCCTGATCGCGCCGATCATCACCTTCACCGTGGCGTTGATGGCGTGGGCGGTGATCCCGTTCAATTCGGGCGCGGTGCTCGCCGACATCAATGTCGGGCTGCTCTACATCCTCGCGATTTCGTCGCTTGGCGTTTACGGCGTCATCCTGTCGGGCTGGTCGTCGAACTCGAAATATCCCTTCTTTTCCGCGCTGCGCGCCTCGGCGCAGATGATCTCCTACGAAGTGTCGATCGGTTTCATCCTGATCGGGGTCGTGCTGTGGGCCGACAGCTTCAACCTCAATGAGATCGTCAAGGCGCAGCAGGGGCACGGGCTGGGCTTCGTCAACGCCTTCGGCTTCAATCTGCTGCTCTTCCCGCTCGCGGTGATGTTCCTGATCTCGGCGCTCGCCGAGACCGCGCGCGCGCCATTCGACCTGACCGAGGCCGAAAGCGAGCTCGTCGCGGGCTATCAGACCGAATATTCGTCGATGAGCTTCGCGCTTTTCTGGCTCGGCGAATATGCCAACGTCCTGTTGATGTGCACGCTCAACGCCGTGCTCTTCTGGGGCGGCTGGCTGCCGCCGGTCGACTGGGCGCCGCTCTATGCCGTCCCCGGCATCATCTGGCTGTTCGCGAAGATCCTGTTCTTCTTCTTCGTCTTCAGCTGGGTCAAGGCGACC
>Ga0209922_100669_pt1 | contig 39835 bp, 43 predicted proteins | sample ThiBiot_500_biof_FD_183946 | JGI IMG/M metagenome (GOLD analysis project Ga0209922, IMG submission 183946) | Wastewater bioreactor microbial communities from Cape Town, South Africa - Thiocy_expt_500_biof (SPAdes) | ecosystem: Engineered > Bioreactor > Thiocyanate-remediating > Anaerobic-Aerobic ... | reverse complement strand
ATCGGCGGAATCGATTCCGTTGCTATATCAGATGTTGAATTGTACGATCCATCGACAGATACTTGGACAAGCGTTGCCAGTATGATTTTCCCCCGATATTCTGCTACTGCAACTTTATTATCCGATGGAAAAGTACTTGTTGTTAGTGGATACGATGGTATCAACTATTTAAACGCCAGCGAACTATTTGATCCATTGGCAAACAGTTGGTCGATCGTAAACGGACAAAACGCAAGTCGAAGTGATCATACAGCGTCTCTTTTGTCTGACGGACGAGTTTTAGTCGCCGGTGGATACGATTCAATTTTTGTAACTACAACAGAAATCTACGATCCAACAACGAATACATGGACAACAACTGGAACTTTGAATTATCCGAGATATAAACATACAGCAACCGTTCTCAATAACGGTAAAGTATTAGTTACCGGCGGTTATGCTTTTCCTGCGAATGCAGATTCGGCGGAATTCTACGATCCAACAACAGGGTTATGGGTAACAACGAATGATATGCAATATACACGTGTTGCACATACAGCAACTCTTCTTTCAAATGGAAAAGTATTAGTTACTGGTGGACTATCATCTAGTTCGTCTTATTTAACTGCTGAACTATATGAAACATAATTTAGAGTTTGTTTGTTTTTTATTTACAAAAATCAATTCAAATAAATCGTTTTCCTAGATCAAATCTTTCTTTATATTGAGTCTGCATTCGTTGTTGATTAATCCGTAATAAATCTGTTTGAAATACATCTAAATACGCTTGTGTTCCTTCACCATGATGTACCGAAAAATGATCTTTACATTGAATAATAGTTTTAAGTTTGTCAGTCGATTTGCACACCAGAAGTTTAATAAATGATCGAAGAGATTTTCATTGATAAAATCAAATGTTAAATCGAGTTCGAATGATTTTAATTTCGGAAAATTAACATGTAAACATTGAAATATCGACGGTAACGAATAATTCGATGAGTAAATCATTTTCACATGTTCAACTTCAGATAAAATAAAAAATGAATCCGATAAAATCCATTCACAATTTCGAACACAAACATCAAGTTTATGACAAAGGAATTCTTTTAATTTTGGCATAGAATTTAAACGTAAGATCACGACTGAACTCGATGAACCATCTCGAATTTTAATTTCGAGTATTTCATTTCGACTTGTTCGATTCGAATGTTTCGAAATCGGTGTTATGACATCGAGAAATGTCAATCGACATCGACGGAGATTTTCAATTGAATCAATTCATTTACATGCCAACGAAGAAATTCTGGGATATGAGAATATTTTTGCCAAGCAATCGATTGAAGACAAACGATACGATTGAATCAATCTATCGCGATTCGAAATGTACATATAGATGTCAGTTGAGACAGAACTATTAACTATTTATTTTTCAAAGAGAAAAGAAAAAGAATCAAGCAGAAAGAGAGAGAGAGAGAAAAAAGTGTTCATTCGTTTAGTAATTGGTTATTTGGATTCAATTAGGCGGTGGGAGATTTGGCATCGGTGGATAATTTGGTCGACGTCTAAAAAATAACGAACGATTTTTATTTCGAGAATAATCAAAGATTAACGTACAATTCCGATTGAATATTTCCGAAACGTTCGCCAGTATCCATGCCGAGTGCACCAGCACCAAGACCGAAACCAACACCACGAATGCCGTATTTGCGTGTGTAACATTGTTTACAATAGATATCACCGTCGTGTTCGGCTACATTTGTCATTTCTAACATTTTCTTGCAGAGACCTTGAAGAAAATATAAACACTTTTATCGGATGACGAGAAGAAACTCTTGATTTTTACCACAACGAAAGCAAATCTTATGCCACATTTTACCAGCAATCGGCACGGATTCAGCGTGAAATGCTGCATGACCACAACGTGGACATTGAGGAGTTTCCATACCATTAAACGACATAGTTAATCTTCCAAAAGAAAACCACGAAAATATATACGTATCTCTATTATACCAATAAAAACATATCTATCAACAATGACTTGTTAATATGACGCGTAGGTTTTGTCATCTATATTCATATTATAAACGACGTCATGTCGTCAATCTTGATATATCCAAATGAATCTAATTCAATTGTTTTACTTGGATAGATACTAATCGTCTCATCGTAAGATGAAAGATGCGTATTCAAGGTCGAAATGTATTCTATTTTCTATATCTGAATACATCTGTAATATATTCTCATCGATCAAATAGAAAGAAAGAAAGAAAAATGATTCGAATAGTTTCTTATTTCAATGGAAGGTTTAAATCAATTTCGAAAATATTCATTCGAAGAAACATTCGCTGATTCAATTCAACAGTTAAATCAACAATTAAAACGACTTAACGAACGAACAGATGAACATTTTCATAAACGAAAAAAACAACTTCTACAATTCGAAAGACGAAATAATCATTATCGAACACGACAAAATCAATTCGATGAGAAATATCGGCAAATAATCGACGAAAATCAACAATTAATTCGGCAAATTAAAATTAAAATCATTCGCGATGATCGTCATGAACGACAACAACGAACGGATCAACATCAACGAATCTACCAACGACCATTGACAAGTTTTTTTCTTCTCATTGGAATTCTTTTTCTTGCAACAATGATCATTTTGTTTTTGAATCAAACGCATAAAAATTATTTTTAAAACAAACAAAATACAAGAATCATTGTTTTCATCTTTTTCAATGAATGAGTAAACTGAAATAATTGAATTACATTTACCAGCAAACACGTCAATGCAGATAATAATATTTTCGTTGTCATTGCTATTGGGAGATAGAAAATAAATGAAGCAACAGTCAATGCACCGAAACCGATCACTAAACCGATGATAAAGATTAAACCAAGTAGTTTTTGTGATATTTTACAGAATAGTTTAAAAGCAAGACAAATAAGTGTAAATACACTTGAACAAATACCGAGTTGATTGATTATATCGACGGTATCTTGTTCCGAATAGATCCAAACGAAACAAAGAATCGAATCAGTGGTTATATTTGAAATGATTTCATCAGATTGACAATCGATTCGTTCGTGTATCGAGAATTTCTTACCAATGAAACAATCGTGTACTTGCGTTGGACATGTGTCGTTGCCGGAATGAAAGTGTACAGTTACGATACAACCATCGACAAGGAGAAGTAAAATAATCCAAATGATTAAAATTATTTGACTGTTAAGAGATAAACGAAAACGTCGAGATGTGAGAAAACTAATTTCAAGATCGAAATAACTCAGAATTAATTTTGTCTTGTCAATACATTTGATATGAAATAATTTTTCAATTATTTCAACTCGGAAATGTTTTGGCAGAAAAGCAATAACACAAATTCCAATGATCAATAAAGCGATGGAACATCCAAAGTATAGTCCCGCGTAGAAACTGTATTCCATTGCTGTTAACTTTTTGTCTTATGTCAAAAAATTATGTGCATACAGAGAAAAAAAACATGTGTCAAGTCGAAATTCGAGTTATTTGAAGAAAAGATTAACTGATAGAATATTTATTAAAATAAATGTTGATAGAAAAAAATATTAGTTCGTCACAAGAGCCATTCGTTCATACTTAATTTCGTACCCAATCCAAAGAGAATGCCACCACCGAACATAAAAGCAGTTGTAATAAATGGTCCAACTAATAGATGCGTAGTTCCTGCAAACAAACAAAAGACTTTATCTTCTAGAAAAGAAGAATTGTTTTTTTTTACCAGAAATGCCTTGACCACTCGTACAACCGCCTGCACATCGAGCACCAACAAGTAATAAGAAACCTCCGAGAATACTACTTACAATATTCGTTCCATAGTAATTTCCTAAAGGTGCCGTATTCGACAGGCCGGATGATAATGCACTACCACCAATAGCACCGACAGCAAAGAGAAGTGCAGTAAAATTCTTCAATCCATAGGCAAATGAATTTAACGATGGTAAAGCTTTACCGATGGGTTTTATTCGGCAGATTTGAGCTGCAGCAACAGTAAATGCTGATGATGCACCCAACGATTTTTCAAGGAAGAACATAAAGATAAATTGTAATAAACCAACGCCGGCACCGCAGATCGATGGTGGCCAAGCGACCATGCCAAGAACATGTCCCGTGGCTCGATTTGGATCGAATGTACCTCGTCGAAATAAATCAACAGGTAAATCTGATTTCCATGGAACGATAAATTCTAAACCGATTGAAGCACCTAAGAAAGCCAAACCGAAGATTGTATGAGTAGTTAAGCTATTCAAATGCAGTAAATCCGATACACGTCGAAGAAGAAGTGATGTAGCTGGTTGTTTTTCGCCTGTAATACGATGATGGACAACAATGTAATAAAAATACGTGCCAAGTAAACCACCGAGACAAGTAAACAGTGAATTCGTAATTCCCGATCCTCTATTTCAATTACAAGAACAATAAAAACTAGGCTCGATTATCGATTCTCTTACACTTGAACGAACACTGTTCCAGGACAACTGCCGCATGTAATCATTCCCAATCCGATCATACTTCCACCGAATACATAATGAAGAACTATTATATTCACAATAAATTTTATTTGAAAACAAAAACAAAGAGATTTACTATTTCGTCGACTACTAAAATCAATATATCCATTGAGAATTTTCGCATACAAAGCTTTCGCACAAATTTCTAATAATGAAACACTCAACATCGATGTTCCAACAGCAGCCATGAACATTTTCAACATTGCAAATCGATTGAATAACATTTGTTGTCGAATGGTCGGCGCAATGAATACCATGCCTTTGTTTATAAAAAACCCGAACAGAACACCTGAGCCAGTCGCTAAGATCACTGTTCGAATATCAGCTAGAATCTTTTTCACATTACTCGAATTTCTTTTCGATTCATTGGTTGTTGGCGATATCTTGTGAACTAATTCAACCGCTTCGTCAAGTCTTGTTTGATGATGACTATCGTCGTTTATCATGACAGCAGTACAAAACGAAAAAAAATCGATGGTTAGTTACTATACGTCTAAATACGCGTTTTTTTCTTCTTCTGTCAGTATTTATAAAAGAAAGAACGAGGAGAATGGCGCGTTTGCTATTTAATTATGTAAAGGTAACATTTAAAACGCACTGAGTCATACATATACTCTATTTTTACGCTCGGTACTTTTTACGTTTGCCGAGGTCGTTCTCATTTTGTATAGAAAAAAGTTCTGATTTATTTCAAAATAAAAAAAAGTCACCATTCACTTTTCATCAGTTTATAACTAAAACCGAATATGATGCCACTACCGAAGATCGAAGCCGTTGTAATAAACGAGCCGAGTAATAAATGCGTAGTTCCTTCAAACAAACAAAAAATAGATCTATCTTCCAGAAGATAAAAATTGACTTTTTTTTACCAGAAATGCCTTGGCCACTTGTGCAGCCACCTGCACATCGAGCACCAACAAGTAATAAGAAACCTCCGAGAATACTGCTCAAAACATTCGTTCCATATTCTTCTCCTAATGGAATCGTATGCGATAGGCCCGACGATATTGCACTGCCACCGATAGCTCCCAAAGCGAATAGAACAGCAACATAGTTTTTTAATCCATAGGCAAATGAATTTAACGATGGTAAAGCTTTACCAATTGGTTCTATTCGACAGATTTGAGCTGCAACAACGGTAAATGCCGATGATGCGCCCAACGATTTTTCAAGAAAGAAAAGAAAACAAAATTGTAATAAACCAACGCCAGCACCAGTAGCTGACGGTGGCCAAGCGACTAAACCGAGAAAATTGCCAGTAGCTTCATCAGGATCGACTGTTCCTCTTTCGAGTAAATCAGTAGGTAAATCGGTTTTCCATGGAACAGCAAATTCTAAACCGATTGCTACACCTAACAGAACAACACCAAAAATCGCATGAACAATCACGCTGGGCACATGAATAAGATCGGACAAACGACGAAGAAGCCACGATTTTTCCGGTTGTTTTTCTTTAGACACATGTTCGTGAATAACGATGTAGTAAAAATACGTACCAATCAAACCACCTAAGCACGTAAAAAGCGAATAAACAATACCTGACCCACTAGAAAATAATTCACATTTACTGAAGTGCAAGATAAGTTCTGTCGATTTATCCTTACACTTGAACAAAAACTGTTCCAGGACAACTACCGCAGGTAATCATTCCCAATCCAATCATACTTCCGCCGAACGCATAATGAAGAACTATTATATTCGCAATAAATTTTATTTCCAAACAAAAAACAAACGAGATTTACTATTTCGTCGATTGTTGTGTTCGATGTAACCATTGAGAATTTTGTTGTATAATTTGTTTGCGATTATTTCTAACATGGCAACACTTAACATCGATGTTCCAACAGCAGCGAGAAACATTTTCAACATGGCAAAACGTTCGAATATCATTTGTTTTCGAATAGTTGGTGCAATGAAAACCATGCCTTTGTTTATAAAAAATCCAAAAAGAATACCGAAAGTAATTGCATAGAGAATTGTACGAATATCGACTAAGATGCTTTTTAAACTATCGGATTTTCCTTTCACCGGAATATCTTGATTTGTTTTTAGATCGTCCGTTTTCGTCTGTAACATTATTGTATGGCTCGATCCGTTTTTTTGATCGTTTAAATAATTATTCAACATTTAAATATGTCGATATTATTGTGGTGAAATAAAAAATATGAACTCAACTAATTCTGACGATGCAATTTTTTGTTCTCTCTCTCTCTCTCTTTACAAGCGATAAGGTGAGTAAAACAAAACTACATTCGGTCGGCTTGGCGTTCGGTACATTGGTAAAAATAATGGGGTCGCTCTCCTCTTTTTTTCTAAGTGATTGTATATGTGTATACAAAAGATTATTTTACAAGATGATTTGCTTTTCATCTTGACTACAACGTAGACAAACATAAGAGAAAGTCTTTTTTTTCTTTTCTTCAACCATGTGACACGATAATATGGACGAATATACGAAATGAGATCTATTGAGTTGCCAACGTTCCGATAGAGAAAGGATTCCACTGGAATTGTAATCCATCCGAGCTTCAATAGCTTTTTACGCGTCGACTTTGCGATATGAAGTCGAGCATTGCCATGCAAAAAATTAATTCGATTGAAGTTTTGCTACAACTCGATCCAATTGTTGAGAATAGAGATCGGCAATGATCGTACAACCAGCAGGAAGAAGTTCCCAGTAAACAATTCCATACAAGCGTCCGCTCTCATACCCTCACCCTCAACACCCTAGGCAGTATGGCTGATGTTCATTTGGAAAAAGATGAGTATTGTGATGCACTTAAATTTTATCGAAAAGCATTCGAACAAACTGATAATCCACAATATCTTGTTTATTATCAAACAAAAATTAAAAAGTTATTGAATTGAATAATTAAATATTTTTGTTTGAATTTTTCAGATGAGTAATCAAAATCTTTCTAACGACAAAGTCCAAATTAAAAGAATAGAAAAATGCATGGGCATATGGCTTCATGGCAATCGAATGCCATTACCCGAACAAAACCAAATGAAATTATCTTTGAATACTACTTTTGCTTACTATAAAATCTTTGATAATCTCGAGCCTTTCATTGCGTATATTAATCCATTATACTTGGCTACAAAAATAATTCTTATCATCTCCGACTATCCCGAACCTCAAACAGTTATTAATTTATGCGAGACTAAACAAGAGATATTTGAAGCGATTTACATATTAACCGAAATAAAGATTGAAAATTATTTTACAACAAAATATATAACCGACTTGTTCAAACAATTATCTCAAAATATCACAACATCTGTTATAGACGATTTAGTTGATGATACCTATCAACCGTTATTAATTCGAAATATTTCAGAAGATAGTTACATGCAAAGAACGCCGATACATATTTTAGATCAAGGCTTCGATAAGTTTTTACGTTACGTCACAATGTTAGGTATAATATGTCAAATAACTTCAACTAAAGAAGACAGATTCGACATGTGGCATGTCTGGCGACGACTTTATTTAGAAGACAACCATAATCATGAACAACTTAGCCGTGTTGAAGATCTAATCGAAAAGTATGATGAAAAAGACGCAGTCACTTATTATACAAATCCGAGTTTATCGCTATCGCGTGTAATTAATCGAGCTTTTCATACGGAAAGCATGGAATATATATACAAATTTCGGAGTTTTATACATGATTTATATAAGCAATTGGAAAATTTAAGAGCTTCTGAACAATCAGCATCACGTAGTTTTACAAAACTCTATCGAGGTAAAATGTTTACATATTGTCGTCTGCAAGAACTCATTGATAATGTGAACGGTTCTATCGTTTGCAATGGATTTTTATCGACAACAACAGATTCCAATGTCGCTGATATATTTGGTGGTAAAGGGGGAAAAAAAGATGGATATATTTCAGTTCAGTTGGTAATTACTTTGAATTCAAATATTGCTTGTCCATTTGCTAATATTTCTGAGTTAAGTACGATTCAATCGGAACAAGAAATTCTTTTCGCACCAGGTATCATCTGGCGTATTGATTCTTGGGAGTGTACAGATGAATTACACACTTTTCATCTAAGTCCATTGGCTGATCATAAATCATTACGACCTGAACTCATTCGAATGTATAAAATTAATGAAATTCCTCTACTAGCATTAGCTGATAGTCTACGTCGAATTGGAGATGATAAACAAGCCGAATACTTTTACGAGAAACTGTTAGCTGATAAATCTCTTACTAATGATATTCGCACGAAAGTACTTTATGAAATCGCAATAATACAAAAAGAAAGAGGAAATTATTTTGGAGCTCTTCGTTATTTCGATGATATTGCAAAATTATTCGAATCGAATACTTTTGTATCAGATCAAAATAGCTCGATGCAGCCAATTTACACAGATGAAAATAAGAATATTTCGATAGCAGTTCATAATAATCGGGGTATACTGAAGGCAAAATACAACGATTATCAAAAGGCTATCGAATGTTTCAAACAGGCATTGCTTATGAATGGATCACCGGTTGATAAAGCTCTTGTTTATAATAATCTAGGTGTTCTTTATTACGAAAAAGGTCGGTATAAACTATCATACGATTATCATTCAAAAGCTGCTAAACTTATTGGTGAAACACATAGTTTCTGGCCGGAATTCAAACGAAATTTCGATCGTGCTGAGCGACGCTATCGTAATCAACGATGATCATGTGATGCTCAACGAATTCTGTGACTCATCATCTCATTGGTCATTTCAAAATTTTTTTCTCGAACAATGTGCGAAAAATTGTTGTTTGTTTTCTCTCACCGATATGACGCCTTCGGTCATAATCAACCGTGAGAGAGAGAGAAAAAGCGTATAAATAGAATGTTCTCTAACGAATTGTTCATTTTCGAAAATGCTCTCACCGTCTAAGAATAAGAAAAAATTCACTGTAAGCATGATGTTTGAATTTCGTTGAATAATTCGAGAGCATTCTTGATTTAGATTGCTGTCGAAGGAAATATCGGCTCTGGGTAAGAGATAAAAAAAAACATCAATCTAGATCATCAATCATTTCTTTAGAAAAAGCACAGTTCTATCTCATCTCGAAAAATCATCATTATGCGATGTAAGTTAAAAAATAAATTCTTGTCAATGAAATTTTTTTTGCTTCTGTTATTTTTTGCAAGATTATTCCCGAACCGGTCGACAGTTGGACAGATCATAGAGGACATAATATCCTAGTAAACAATTCGAAATGAAACCAAACGATTATTTCGAGAGAATTCGTTTTAGGCAATGTTCTATGACGATCCTCATCGTTGGGCATTTGCGTTCGAAACAACGGCATTAATGACTCTCGCGAAGTTACATTCGCAAGATGCGAAAGCACCAGTTAAAGTCATGGAACGATCGATTCATAGTGCACGTTATTGTTTCATTGAAAATCTTCATCAAAGGTAAAACTCAAAAGCTTTTTTTTTTTTAAAAAATCGATTTGTTTTGTGTAGTAATATTCTTAAAAATGTCGAATATCAAATCCTCGACGATTATTTCGAAATGTTAGTTTCAAATGACACATGTAAACTCGATTTAATCAGTAAGATTAACTCAAATAGATCGATATTCATAAATCACATTCGATTTTTGTTTGCAGTTTATTTACGTGCATCACCGAAAACATGTCTCGAACGCATACGTGCACGAAATCGCCCTGAAGAGATATCGATCGATATGAATTACCTAACGACTCTTCATCATCGACACGAAGAATGGCTTATGCCTCGATCACGTGGCGATATCCACTCGCCGCCTGTGCTAATCGTCGATGCGAATCAAACGAAAGAACGCGTTTATACCGATACGAATAATCACGTCATAAATCTTGTTTCTTGTTGAAAAAAAATAAAAGCAAAACTAATCTTTCTTTGTTATAATTTTCTTATTTTCTTTTTCGCTTATCAGACAGACAGAGAGAGGGAGAAAAAAAAGATTCGTCCTTGATCTATCATCGTGCGCGTTATTTTCATTCCTTCGGTTAAATGTCTCTCGTACGTAACGAATGTGTTTGTCCGATTTGTCTCGGCTTAGTTTGGCAGGCTCGTGCATGTTCGTTGTGCGAGAATGTATTCTGTAAAAAATGCATTGATCAATCGCTCGAAAAACTATCGACGGCATGTCCGTTATGTCGACGAGTTTATCGAGAAAAGGCTCCATCGATTGAAGTACAAACTTATCTTTCAAATTTAAAGATTTCATGTCGAAATCTTGCGTTTGGCTGCGAAGAATTAGTTGCCTACGCCGATTTAGATCGACATCAAACGCAATCATGTCGATATCCAACCAAAGAATGTTCAATTTGTAATGATTTTATTCTTGTAAATGATTTTATTCAACATGAAATCTCTTGTCAACCGTTGTTTATTCAATGTTCAATTTGTTCGGAGACCATTCATCGACAATTACTCTCTCGACATCACGAAGAAAATCACACGAACTATGATCAAGATTATTCATCATTTGAAATCAATTTTTCCGACACAATGTTCGTTGATTTCATTGACATGGATCTCTTTCTTCAGTCTCGAAAACGAAGCTACTTCCATCGATTTATTTCACTCATTCAATTCATCTATTCGAATATGAAATTCGTTCACTTAATCTTATTCAATCTTTTCATTTGGTCACTCGAATACTTTCTTCTCACGCAAACGAGTTTCATTATTTTCCTCATTTATATTTTTCTTCTCGTACAAATCGTTCACGATGTCTATTTAATAGTTATTCTTCTTTTCACTTTTATTCTTCTCAGTTCATTGAATTCCAAATTCGAATTCAAATGCATCTCGTTTCATTTCGAACATATCTCGTTAATTCTCTTTGTATTTTCATTTTCGATTCAATGTCTTTGTTGTTCAATGAAATACATGTCTAAACAGTTCCTTTGAACATATGATATTGTTCGTATTGTTGATGGAGTTGTTTGAGTAGTTCACGTTCGGAGATCGGCATTTGCGCGATGTACTGCTCGATTCGATCGGCTGTCAAACGAAACAATTCGAATGCGATGTTGTGCAACGATTTCTGAAGGCAAAACGAAGGTTGTTTTGTTGTTTTATAGAATTGAATTTACTTTGAGCTGAGGAGAGAGATAAACGCCTTTGGATATCGAATGAATGTAATCGATGAGAACGTAGATCAATGTCGAACGAAAATCGTCTTTGCATTGCTCGATTAAATGAGCGGTTAATCTAAAAAGAGAAATTGGATTTGTTTGTTTTTGAATAAACTCGAATTTACTTCGTTGTATCACGAGCTGCTTCGAGGATTTTCTCGTTTTCACTCGGTTGTTTCATGATCGATTGGAATAACACTGAAATTAAAAGTTTGTTTTTTTGTGTTTTTTTTTGTTTGATTTTGTACTTTTGAGAATGGTTTCAACGGTTGGAACGTGTTTGCATAGAGTTGCGCGATGGTGTTTGATTAACAGCGAGAGGATTTTGCAAATATTCGAATGATTTTCGAAGAAATGATCCGGTGGAAGGTAAAGAATCGACTGGAGAAGACTGACGGCGATTTGCGAGCGTAGTTGAGCTTTTTTCGCCGTTAGAATTTCGACATAGAATTGAAAAATAATCGACGAATCGACTGTCGATTCGAGGATTGTTGTCCCACATTGAATTAAAATCTAAGATAGAAGATTTCATCGAATTAATCAAAAAAGCAAGTCCTGTTCCTACGGAATGAATTTTCGTCATCAGAAACTCGTGTTTCTCTTTCTTCAACGTGCAATTCGCTAAAGTTTGCATCGTTTTCAATAAAAACTCCTCGTCGATTTGCTCGATCCATTGTTTAAACGACTGATCATCGATATCGACGAAAATCTTATTCAAAAGTTCGTATTCTCCATCCAACCAATTGACCAAAACATTCAAATCTTCAATCGAATAACTCTCGTTCCACTGTTTCGCATAGGCGATGATCACTTGTTTGACATTGTTCGTTTCTTTTGACAGTAATTTCCAGATTTGCTTGAAAAACTTCGAGTATTTGTCAAACGTTTGAAAACTGTTGAGAATCACCATGGCGAGCAGATACCGACTGTCCATCGAGGAAAACGAGATCGTCGAGTGAGAAAATGACTGAATTAGACGATCGACGATCGGCTCGAGATCGTTCGAACGGATCGAAGTGAAAAGCCGAGCGGATTTTTCTAACAAACGGAGATTGTCCGAGTCGGAGTTGGTTTTCATCTGACGAAGGATTTCATCGCGTTTTGCCTGTAAAATCGGTCGATATTCGGCGGTTTTCGTTAGAAGAACAACGATTTGGTCGATTGTTGTTGGGTAATTTTCGGTTAGGACACAGTGAAAAATGTCTTCGACGAGACGAACGGGGAAAATCTTCGATGTCGAGAGAATATCGACGAGAATCTGCGTGGAATTGACTTGAATGCAAAGCCAAGCGATGGTTATCAGCAGATCGATCGATTGAATTCGATCGAAATTCACTGTTGAGAAAATCTGAGCCTTGGCCGATGAGATTGAGCCGGTTTTGCTTTTTAAATGCTCATAAAACGCTCTAAAAAACCGAGTTTTTAAATCAAATTTCGAGAGAAGATCGTCACTCACTCGGGATCTTGATCGAAATCGATTTTTCTTCGTTTTTTCTCTCGATTTTCCTCGCTGAAATGAAGATCGACGATCGCTTGAACGAGTAACTGAAGTCGGTATTCGTTCGAAATGAACGTCCATTGACTCGCTGAGAAATGTTCGACGAAAATTCTCATCAATTTCATTTGTCTCGATTTGCTAAGCAGATCAAAAAACGGTTCGAACTCGTCGAATATTCGCGTCGACGAACTTTTCCAAAGATTTTCAATTAATTTCTCATCGATTTCATTCTCATTCGCAGCCAACGAACGATACAAACGTTGGCAATTCAACGAAAACTAAAAAAGCATAAATTCATTTCGAAAAAATTTTTTAAAAATCAACTCGTACGAGTATCGATTGGAGATTTTCATCGGTCTCGATCGATGACCATTGACTTTCAGTGAGCAAAAGTCCGTTATGATTCCGCATGTCGTCGACTGACGGGATGCTCGATGAAAACGAGAGAAGACACAACGAGAACCAACCGAGAGCGAGATAACATTTCAAAATACACGATCGAATCGAGCTGTCAGCCGATGTCAACTAAATACAACCAAATTTCGAACGTTTTTTTTCTCGAGAAAATCTCCTTACGATCGAATCTGTGACTTGCGAGCGCAGTTTTTCTAAGGTTCGATTGAATTTCAATTGATTTTGCTCGAGAAGAATCTCACGGGAGATATTCAAATCGAATAAACGATAGCCGTTTAACAACGAACTTATCAACTGAATAATGATCAAATGCTGATCGAATTGATCTAACAATGACGACCAAATTTCGTCGACTAATGTGTGCGAACATTTCGATATACATAATCGATAATGATCGAGAACGTTATCCGGTAGAATCGAGGATTTGGGAAAGATATTGATCAATCGTTTGGGCAGTTTGGTTAACGATCGCATTTGAGAATAGAGATCGATGTAAGCAATGAGAAATATCGAAAGATATTCGTTTGATGGCTGAAGAAGATCGACGATTGATTGAAGATGATTTTCGATGAGTTTTGGATGCAAATGAAGACAAACAACACAAAGATTGGCATAGGTTTTTGATAGCGAAGAAATCTGACGTTTGAAAAGAATATCTTTCATGAGAGATGTGATTTTTTCTTCGAATGGATCGAATAATAACTGATCGATTAGATGTTTTTCATCTAGGACCTGAAAATTAAGTTGTTTTTTTTTCTATTTCGAACAACAACAAAATTCACTTGAAGAATTTGACGAGTACCATCGATGTATAAATCGTTGCTTTTTATTTGGTCAAGCCAAGAATGAAATTGAAGAAGAAATTCGTAGATTTCAGACACTTTCTCTCTAAAAACATGATTATCAATGTCGAATAATTCAAAAAAAAGGAGCTTTACTGGTCCATTAGATTGATGCAATGTCGAAAAACTTGAGGAAGGAAATTGATAGCATGAACGTTTTCCTAAAAGACACGAGATTTGAACGAGATTCGTTTTTTTTCTCTCTTAGCTTACAGAAACAATTAATGATTCAAGTGCAGTGAATAACGGTGAAACCGGACATGTGATGTTTTTCTTTGTTGATACTGATTGAATATAATCACGATAAGCTGAAATCCATGTTCTGAAATTCGATGATTAAAAGATTTTTTTTTGTTAAATAAATGTTTGATCATACCGATGAAAAAGAGTATATTTGAGAATGTCATCGATCACTGTTGATAAGGACGAATAAATCGAACGAATATTCAGCAAAGGAGCAAGAAGTTGTTTGCATAAATCAACAAAAACCTAAACGAAACAAAAAAAAAGAATTTAAACAGGTTCTACCCAGATTTGAACTGGGGTCGCTGGATTCAAAGTCCAAAGTGCTAACCGCTACACCATAGAACCACGGGTATTTCCAATGATCTCTCTCAATCCATCATTTAATCTCAATTGTCAGTTGAAGAAAAAAATTTAAACAGGTTCTACCCAGATTTGAACTGGGGTCGCTGGATTCAAAGTCCAAAGTGCTAACCGCTACACCATAGAACCACGGAGGTTTTCCATGATCTCTCGTTGCTGATCCTTTATACTCGAGATTTTCCAAGAAAAAAAGTTTAAACAGGTTCTACCCAGATTTGAACTGGGGTCGCTGGATTCAAAGTCCAAAGTGCTAACCGCTACACCATAGAACCACGGCTGATCAAGTACAGTTTCTCTTTCTCGGTCCCTTCGTTTTCTATCGATCGAAAAAGAAAATCAGAACTGGGAGTTCGAAGAACGAAAAAAAAGATTTATCAGGTTCTACCCAGATTTGAACTGGGGTCGCTGGATTCAAAGTCCAAAGTGCTAACCGCTACACCATAGAACCGATGTTTGTCTCGCCTCATTTCTAGTTTTCCATGCGCCACACGAAATAGAAAAAAACCGTTTCTTCTTTACTTTGTTAATATTTCCTTGTACGTGAATCGCCGTTGAATATTTATTTAAAATCATCGCTATCAATTGTTCATTTTCTTGATATTTCGTCAAAACAATTTTCAACAATTCAACCTAAACAAATAATCTCATAATTTACATTCATTTCCACATATTTCACATACCAAAGGTTCATATTTATAATCCAATTCTTTTCCTTCAGCACCAATTAATAAACAACAGTCGACTGCCGATTGATTTGCTTCACCAGTTTCATTGCCTAATGTATCGATCAATGTCTAAAACAAAACTGAAAATATTCAACTGAAAAGTCCTTCAACTCTACTTTAATAAACGATGATTTGATCGTAATTTGTTCATTGTTTTTCTCTTTCAAACACGTTCGAAGTTGTTTCCAAACTCGATGCACGAGTTCATTCGAATCCAAACCAGATCTAAATTAGGTTTTGTTCGATTTCCTCAATGTCAAACCCACCACACATAAATTAAAAGCGAACATAATCCGATCGTTTATAGCGAATAAAAAAAAAGAAAAAATTGACATGTAACATGCGATCACTCTCATTGTTATTTACAAATTCATTCTTCTCTCCTTTTACTCCAATGTTTTCTGGCGATTATCATCCTCGATCTCATAGTATTCATGTTGCCATATCTCGTGATTATCAGCGAGTAAAAATCGCTCAAAAACTCTATGCAAAATTGCAAAACGATTATCTCGATCTCGAACGTCGATTTCATTCGCATTCGAAATGGAATCAACGTGCTGATCATCGAAATATCCGTCAATTAATCTCGACAAGTGAAGCCATGGCGAATAAACCTCCGATGACACTCGAAGAATTTCTTCAACATGAAAAACTCAAATGTGAAAACATTTCCAAATCAAAAGACATTGCAAATCAAAACATTCGCCGACATTAATCATACTTTTTTCGATTTAAAACCAATCCCGACAACCAATCGAATATCATCTGTTTCGATTCATTCGATCGAATGTGTTCGACGAGATCCAATCGTTTCGATATTGGCAATTGACGGTCAGTTAATTGCGTGTAAATAGCTAGAAATTCAATATCAATGCGATCATTCGATCAAATAAATTCGTTTACTTTCGCCTAATGTCATTTTCTTTTTGAAAGACTAAATAAATCTTGATCTAGAAAGAAGAACATTAATTAATTATCATTTTTTATCTTAATCTTTGAATTCAAGAGTCTACGCTATGATCGATATTGGTTATGAGAGTAATCGAATCGAAAGATGTGTGTAGTTCCTTCGTACGAAATATTCGAAAGATGTCGCTCTTGTATTGTCATCTTGTAGGTGAATTCAAAGAATATTAACCATTCCGTTTGTCTTTCAAACACGCGATCATATTCAAAATCAAAAGATCTTTTCATTTTCTTTGTTTATTTATAAATTATGCTATCAGTATTTGTGATATTATCATTTGTTTTGTCAATTATGATCTATGATGTCGAAGTTATACAAATTGGAATTATTCGTAATGCATCATTGATATTAACTAGTAATAGATCTTCGAGTACAATTGAAGGAAATCAATGTAACAAGTGCTTGTGTAAGATATTAAATATCGATGGGTTCTCATCAATTGTCTCCTTCAATTGTTACATCATAAATATGAGCAAAGTCTCTTGTGATTTGTTCACTCGTACAAACTATCAAATGTCTTCTGATTATCGAATGAATATTAACTTGAACAGTACATTTTATTTCGTAGAATTACCATCAATAACAATTCAACATGCACCAGTTGTAATTACCCGTTCAGATGAATATCCTGCGAGAGCCATTGATAATTCAACTGAAACAAAGTATTTAAATTTTGGCGCAAACCTATTGACCCTGACTTCAGGAACAGATACTGGTTTCTATGTTATACCTTCGATTAGTAATGCTTCACTCGTCGTGGCTCTTCGTTTTGCGACTGGAAACGATTGGGAACAGCGTGATCCATTGACAGTTACACTTGAAGGAACGAATAGTACTTCACTTGATATTGGATCGAGTTGGACATTGATTTATAATGGTTCAACGGGATTAGAATCCGATCCTGGTCGAAAAAGATACGGCGTCCAACAAAGTTTTACAAACACAATTCGTTACGCGAGCTATCGACTTCTAGTTACATCTAAACGAGGTATAGCTTACGCTGTTCAATATTCTGAAGTGCAAATCATCGGATTTGTCTAATTTGAATCGCTTTTTTTTTGTTTCGTTATCTTTTATTTGAATAAAACAAGAGCAATATTATCAACATAGCCATTGTTCCAATCGCCAGCGTCCCAAATAATCTCTACGGTTACTTTGAGAAAACGAGTACTTGCTGGGACGCGATCAGTAACATTTCGAAAGACCAATTTTGTAGTGCTTTGTCGATTACTAGAACGTACTACTGGAAGATTAGTTTGATTGTTTATTTGATCAAGTGCCTGATTGAAAAATGTCACTGAAACTACCACGTGATCATTTTGATTCAAAAAACCACCAAGCCAAGCCGAAAGATTAAAACCTACGCTTTGATTGTCGATAGCTTGGATATCGATTGGATCAGTTATGTTAGTTATTTGCCACATTGATGTTCTTGTTGCATTATAACCATAAAAATAACAGTTACCACGATCACTACAAAAAAAAAACAAAATTACGCATGGGAAAGATTTTCAACAAGTTTCTTACGATGGTCCGTCGTCTGATGATGATAAATGCCCCAAAAAGTTCGCACTATACTTTACCTGTGTAATTGATCCATTACAATTCCACGATGGAGGCGATCGGATATTATTGCCGTTGGCACAAGGTCCACTTTCACCATTCCCATTTTTTACTAAATTGCTATTAAAAGCTAAAAACATCAACTGTTTGAATATCTAAACACACATAGATGTTTCTTATACCTGACGTATTTGAAATATTTGTTGTACCTAGAAACAAACAGAAAATACTTCAATTAACTAATTTTTCGAAGAGTTCAATTTGAGTACTACTCATAATCGTATTATCAACTGTTGTCTCACTAAAAGGACATGTCACTTCAATGTCTGAAACAAACATACAATCGATTAAATTATATACGCATTCATTCTTTGAAGTTAATCACTCACGATGGTCTTTTCGGAAGCATATCACACTATATCGAGTACTTCCACCAGAAATAATACTATTTTCGGTACACTCTTCACTAAATAGCATACATGTTTTATTTTCATGATCATAAGTCGTTGTTTGACAATGGCAATCGCCTTGACATTCCCAAATACATGATTGCATTGATGCATCATTCGAAAATGAAACATTTCGAAGAAGAGCACACGATGAATTCGAAAGAAACAATGCTTGTCGATGAATTTCAACTGAAATCAATCCATTAATCATTGGCAAGAAAAGTACAATCATTAAAAAAAACATTTTTATTTATTAAATGAGAAGAAAAAAGTTTCCACTTCTTAAAAATCAAGAACGTGAGAAAACACAATTGTTTTCCTACGTTTATTTGACGTTCAATTGTCATGAAATTCTTTTTTTTAATACAACATGAATTCCATTAAATAAAATAGCACAATTTACGTTTATTTATTGTCTAACATGCAATCACTTAATCGTTCTATTCAAAGTTCTTAACGATTTCATTCTTTCCTTTATCAACAAGGAAATCAGCGTTTCGAAAATGTCTTCCAGTGATTCTAATAATCGATCTGTTCGATCTCATAGTATTCATATTGCTATCTATCGTGATTATCATCGAGCAAAACTCTCGAACAAATTAAATATCAAACTAGAAAAAGATTTTATTGATCTTGAACGCAAATTTCATTCGCATTCGAAATGGAATCAACGTGCTGATCATCGAAATCTCACTCAATCAACGTCAACAACAACAGCTGATGCAATTGCTGCTGATAAACCTCCAATGACACTCGAAGAATTTCTCAAACATGAAAGACTCAAACTTGATAATATTGCCAAATCAAAAGACATTGCAAATCAAAACATTCGTCGACGTTAATAAAGATTTCAGTCAAAATAAATAAAAAAAGAACAACACGATATATTCTATTTAGAAGTATACAGATTGAATTAAATATAACCGATAATTTCGACTTCAGAATATTGAACACCAATATGCATACCTCGTTGCGATGTAACTAGAAGTCGATAGCTCGCGCAACGAATTGTGTTTGTAAAATTTTGTTGGACGCCGTAACTTTTTCGACCAGGATCGGATTCTAATCCCGTTGAACCATTATAAATCAATGTCCAACTCGATCCAATATCAAGTGAAGTACTATTCGTTCCTTCAAGTGTAACTGTCAATGGATCACGCTGTTCCAAATCGTTTCCAGTCGCAAAACGAAGAGCCACGACGAGTGAAGCATTACTAATCGAAGGTGTAACATAAAAACCAGTACCTACTCCGGCATTCGGTCGATTGCTATTCCTATTCACGAAAGTCCCATAGTTAAAATACTTTGTTTCAGTTGAGTTATCGATTGCTTTTTCAGGATATTCTGTGTCTGCTGAATAACTTCCGTTCTTGCCGCCAGTTGATCCACCAGCTGTTGTATTATAGAGGCCTATAATCGTATCTCCAGGTCGTGTGATAATTATGAATCGACCTATAATAGCAGTATCCGTTGACAAGATTCTCTGTGCTTTATCTTAGAATGAAAATTTTTCAAGTCTTTTACTTTCATTTACCTTGAGTACTGCTCATAATCATATTATCAACTGTTGTCTCACTAAAAGGACATGTCACTTCAATGTCTGAAACAAACATACAATCGATTAAATTGTGTACGTATTCATTCTTTGAAGTTAATCACTCACGATGGTCTTTTCGGAAGCATATCACACTATATCGAGTACTTCCATCAGAAATAATACTATTTTTGGTACACTCTTCACTAAATAGCATACATGTTTTATTTTCATGATCATAAGTCGTCGTTTGGCAATCGTAATCGCCTTGACATTCCCAAATACATGATTGCATTGATGCATCATTCGAAAATGAAATATTTCGAAGAAGAGCACACGATGAATTCCAAAGAAACAATGCTTGTCGATGAATTTCAACTGAAATCAATGCATGAGTAATACGTAAGAAAAAAACAAACGTTAACAAATAATTCATCTGTGTAATAGAAATTAAGTGCACTATTGCTTTTCAAATAAAGTATAAAAGAAAATGGCACCATTTTTGTCCTATATTCAGTTGTGTTTTTAATTTCTATGGCTAATATTTATTTATTTTTATTTTATTAGAAAAAATTATTTTTCGACAATAAAGCGAAAGAATTAATCATCAGCAGAAAAAAATAAAATACCAATTTTTTGTTTATATCCAATGATAGCATCCGCTCGGTCATCGTTATTAATATCAGTTGCAATTAGAAACATTGGTTCATTGTCTGTTTTTGACATACTGTGAGCTGAAAACATACCGTTGCCATTATTGATGTACACATCAAGACTGTTCCAGTCAATATTAATAACAGCAATATCAAGACGTTTATCTCCGTTAATATCTGCAATTGCTAATGATCGAATACCTACTTCCGCGCTGTAAGTTGATTCTTCAGTGAATTTATTTTTACCATCGTTCAAATAAACAACAATTGTACCATTGTCTGAAAACATTACAATTAAATCAAGTTTTTCATCGTTATTCACATCCATCATTGCAGCATCGTTTGGCATTTCTTCAGTTTTCAAACTAAAATGAACATTAAATCCACCTTGACCATTGTTTAACAAAATATCGATTTGCATTTCAAAGGGAGATACCAACACAAGATCAACATAATCATCTTTGTCGATATCAATAACTGTAATTTCTTGTCCTTCACATGCACTTCGATAGAAAGTACCATTAGTGTTAAATTTTCCATTTTTCTGATTAAGATAAATACTTAATCGATCTTTACCTGAATAACCAACAATAATGTCGATAAATCCATCATTGTTCACATCACCTGTTGTTAAAAAATGAGCTGATCGACTAATTCCATAGAACGCTCGTTTGTTGAATTCGTGTTGTTCATCATTATGATAAACGAGTAAATATTGTTTAGCATCATCGATAGCAATAATATCAACTAGATTGTCATTATCAACATCTGCAATTGCCAATAATTTCAATGTAAAATTACTGAACTTCGATAAAGTTTTGATTTGAAAATTGAGATTTCGTTCATTGAAAAAAATATCGAATTGCTTTGGATTTTCAGTTGCAGTAATAATATCAAGTAATTTATCATTATTGATATCAGCAACTGCAAATGCATTTAACGATTGTGAGTTCAAATATTCATAAGTGAAGTCACCTATATTAGATTATATACTAATATATCGAGAAAACAAAGCTTTCTGTTCAAATACCTTTCCGGTTAGGTTCTTCAGATGTCCTACTCTCTGTGTATGTAGATAAATCATGTTGTTGTATCGTATAATTGTTATTCAACGGTGGTTTTGTTGATTGAGATTCTGATTCATCGCTGTGTAATACAAATACAACAACAGTGACTACAATCGCAATAACAACAACGAAAACAATAGCTGTTAGAGCAATGCATATTGAACGTTTGTTTTTCGATCGGAAAGTTGAATCACTTTATAGGAATGAAAAAAAATCAAATATAGTATCGAAGTATTTTTCAAGTCAACCTACTGCTCCAATGACTCTGCCATTTGTATGCTGAGTGGGACAGAACTGAAATGTTGTCACTCAATATCACTGCACTTACATATATATAAGTTCCGGTGTTTATTAAATTCTTTTGACAAAATGAATTCGCTGTCATATTTTAAAGAAAACCTGACTTTTTAAAACCAATAAATTTTTTACTCTAAGTGCAAATTTTATTCGATATTCGAGAGTATAAGATAACCTCAGAGAAAGCAGGAAGAAAACATTAGCATACACAAAAAGCAAATAATAAATTAAAAAAAATTATTTTTAGTTTCATCATTCATCAAATTTTTAGTTCGACAATATCAACTTGATATTCACATCCAACAATCACGTACATTTCATTACTATTACCAATATCATCCATAATTAAAAATTGTGGGTCAGAATTTGTTTTAAAGCCTAGTTGACTTAAGAATTTTCCTTGACGATTGTTGATATAAACACTAACAGTTTCATATTCAACATTGATTACAATTATATCCAGATATTTGTCTCCGTTAAGATCTGCGATTGTTAATGATCTAACACCTTCTTCCGCGCCATAAGTTGATTCTTCAGTGAATTCATTGTTACCATTGTTCAAATAAACAACAATTGTACCAGCGGTTGAAAATACTACAATTAAATCAAGTTTTTCATCGTTATCCACATCCATCATTGCAGCATCGTTTGGCATTTCTTCAGTTTTCAAACTAAAATGAACATTAAATCCACCTTGATTATCATTTATCAGAACATCGATTTGCATTTCAAAGGGAGATACCAAAACCAGGTCAACATAATCATCTTTGTCGATATCAATAACTGTAATTTCTTGTCCTTCACATGCACTTCGATAGAAAGTACCATTAGTGTTAAATTTTCCATTTTTCTGATTAAGATAAATATTTAATCGATCGTTACTTGAATAACCAACAATAATGTCGATAAATCCATCATTGTTCACGTCACCGGTTGTTAAAAACTCAGGGTATTTACCAGTTGTATAGAATTCTTGTTTGTTGAATTCATGTTGTTCATCGTTGTGATAAATGAGTAATTCTTGGTTAAAAGTGTCGATAGCAATAATATCAATTTGTTCATCATTATCAATATCAGCGGTTGTTACCAAATTCGGTTGATAACCACTGAAATTTGATATTTCTTTTATTTCAAAAGTAAGATTTCCTTGATTGAAAAGAATATTAAGTTGTCTTGGACTTATAACTAATGTGATAATATCAACTTTTCCATTGCCATCAAGATCACCAGCTGCTATTGAAGATAAGGATTGTGTCGTGTTGTAGTTGTATGCATAAATTGTTTTGATAGGCGTAGTTCTTATTTCTGTAAAACAAAAAAGAAAATTTTTAACATAAGAATATATGCATTACCGAATGATCCCGGCGACTTTGTTGATGCTATTGAATATAGAGACAAAAAAAAATAAGAACACTATTTTTACAACAAAGAAAACCTTTCATTGTTGTGTCAATCTCTTGAACTGTTGGGTTGCCAATGGATTCTCCCGGTGTTATATCGTCATTCGAATGTTCTCGTGTTGTTGTTGTTGGCGTTTTTTTTTTGTCGGTCAGTTGTTCAGGTGACGTTGTTGTTGTTGTTGTTGTGGTATTTTTGCTTAAATGTGTTAGACCAAATAAAAGTCCGAGAGCAATACCAACAACAATAATTGAAATAGTACATGCAATCAAGATTTTTCTTTTGAGCATTTTTTTTACGACGACTGAAAAGGGAAAAGAAACTGCTCGCTTTTATATATTGTAACTATGAAAACATATCTTTCTTGATATTGACTAAACAAATTTATTAGATCAGATGTTGCAAAAATTACTATTGAATATTATTCACTGATTACAAATGATTTTTGTTTCAGAGAAATCCATCTGCTCAATGGATTCTTGTTCTAAACTGGGTATGACGACATATGGAAAAGCACTTTTCGAATAAAAAAATATTTTCAATCAATTGTTGACAAACACATCTGTCATGCAGAAAAACTTGTTAATACTGATCTTTCCTTTTGGAACATTTTTCCCGTACGGACAAATATTCATTAAAAAAACCATTTGTTTCTCGTGGTTTTTCACGCATGAGCTGCGCTGCGCTGAAAGCTAACAGAGAGAGAGAAAAAAGATGAGGGCATACACGTGCATATATATCTGTCGTCATTGAATAAGTGCATATTCAAAATGCAAACATTAACTATCATTATAGGTTTATTATTGATTCACTTGAATCAGTATTGTATCTTATCGAAAAATACTCGATTAATCGAAATCGAAGAGAATATTCTCTATTCGAATTTAAAAAATCAAAGCAATCTTCGTCATTTCTACGAGAAACTAATTCAATCGAATGATGTTGAACATCTCGAACGTATTCGAACGCCATTAACTCAAGAAGATTTTCAACAAACAAATATCGAAGACAAAGTAATCGACCATTTATCGAAAAAGAGAAAAAAATCTGATTCTTATTTGCAGTGTTTTCAATCATCAAATGATTTACTAACTTCATTCGGTATTCATAATGAAGAATTGACACGAATTGATTTGATTAAACTATTTCCAAGTTTGATCTACACGAAATTAAGCGAAGGCTGCAAGAGCCTGCTCGCGACAACCAAATGGAAAAGTAATTCAATCGTATTTATCTTGAATTAAACTAGAGAAGAATTTGTAGATTTTATTATTGGTTTGATTTGCATAACGATTATAAATTTAACTGCACTTTTCGGTGCAATTATTCTTCCATTTCGAAATAAATCCGTTTTTCGATGGATTCTCAGTGCTTTTATCGGTTTAGGTTGAAAGTCTTTTTCGTATTTTGAAAGTTTTACAAAGAAAACTGTTGTTTGTTTATTCGCTTAGCTGTCGGAACGTTGACTGGAACGGGAATTTTTCATCTTATTCCAATGGCATTCGATGTCGAAAGTTTCGATCATCATATGTCCTATTTAAACAAAGGTCTTCTAGCAATTATCATCATTTATTTATTCTACATTCGTGATCAATTATGTGGATTATTTTTTCCAATCGATACTGTTGAGTTAACTAAACGAGAAAAAACAAAAGAAAGTTTATCTTTTGATTTTATTAGATCGTTTCAACGCATAATCATGGCGAACAAGACGAAGGCGAAGATCAATCATCGATCCAACCGGCGAATAATCGAAATCTAAAAGAAAATCTCAGTCGAATGAAACCAATCGGTTGGATGATTTTAATCAGCGATTTACTTCATGGTTTCATCGACGGGCTGACCATCGGCGCGATTGCTATGGTTTCAATAGGCGAATGTATTCGAATGACAATTCCAATAGCTTGCGAGGATTTTTCGCATAAACTCGGTAGAAAATAAACAAACAAATTCGATTGATTGTTCATTCGTTTGTGTTTAGGTGATGCTGCAGTTTTATTAAGCAGTGGACTGCCGATTAAACAAGCGCTTTTCATGAATTTTCTGTCGTCATGTGGATGTTATCCGGGCTTTTTACTTGGCGCAAAGTTAGGCGAAATGGAAAATTTTCATCCATGGATTTGTGCACTGGCTGGTGGAATGTTTGTGTACATCGGTTTAGCAGATATGGTAAAATAAATTTCCATGTTTTGTTTGTCTAAATGATTGGATATTTAGGTGCCAGAGCTAATCTCCATGGGTAAGGAAATTGAACACGATTATCTCAAAGTCAAAAAACCAGTAACCAAATGTTTGAAATTTAAAATCTTTCTTACTCAAAACTTTGGAGTCTTTACGGGAATAGCAGCGATGTATTTACTAGCTAAATATGGCGATGTTTTATCACAATATTTTTAGAACATTTGCTTGTCTTTTTGTTTCTCTAGATTTCGAATAAATGTTCATTTTAATCTAAAGGAATTCTAAAGATGTTATTGCATAACTACGTGAAATACATAGAGAAAGATAAAATGAAGAGATATTATTTATCGTTTCTTTTTTTTATTATCACATTGATAATGGAACAGAAAGCAACCCAAAATTTACAAAAACGATGTGAATCAATTGAAACAGAACCATGATGAAAATAGTTTAGTAGAAATGGCATTTCACATATTGAGTATATATATAGAAAAGTATTTATCGATTACCTGAATGAACTAAACAGAAAGATACGTGAAAGGAGGCAGTGGCGAAAGTCAATTCGATTCCAAACAATCAAAAAAAAAGTGTCATTCTCTTTTAAAAATATTTTTTTATGATTGTCATATAATCAATAAAAAATACACATATGCAAAAGCAAACAATACAAGGAAACCTGTCGATGTTTAGTTGATTATTCAATGAATATCTAAAACTATACGAAAAAAATAAAAAAAACTGATTATTTTTCTTTCGAATATGGCAACTCAATGGCCATGCGCACTACGAGATTGTGTTTCATCAAACGCATCCTTATTTCTGGGCTTATTATTAAGCAGTCTTAGTAGTGGCTTAATCATGGCTACTGTTACTGCATTATGGGTGACTTCTAGTAATCACAACATATCGTCAACATCGTCCACAACACTAGGTAGACGTTCATTTGATTATATTTAAAAAAATCTTTGTTTTATTCTAAAAAGCTCCACGTGAACTTCGATGGGTGTCAACAGGTGTAACAATTTTAAATTCAACAACCTTTCCTTACGGTATAGCGTTCGATTCATTGGGAGCATTATATATTGCTGATTATAGTGGCAATCGAATTCAAAAGCTGGCGAAAGGCGCATCAACCAGTGTTGTAGTTGCTGGCAATGCAAATAAAATACGTGGCGGCGATTCATATCATTTAAATTACTCAGTACATATGACTTTCGATGAGAATGATAATATGTATGTATCAGATCGCGGAAATTCACGTGTTCAATATTTTACCAAAGGTAATTTGTCGGGCACAACTGTTGTTGGTATCACTGGTAAAATCTTCTTTTCACATTTATTTACAAATTGTATAATATGTACTTATAGGATCAATTGGAAATGCATATAATCAATTAAATTATTGTACTGGTATTGCATATGACACTAAAACTAGATGTCTATTTGTAGCAGATACATATAATAAACGTGTAATGAAATACGAACGTAATACGGTCAATGGTACTATAATTGCTGGAGGAAACGAAACTGGTACAAGTGCGTCACAGTTAACAAATCCGTTCGGTCTTCATTTTGATGCACTGTCGAATAGTTTTCTCATAGCTGATCACACTGTAAACAGAGTGGTTCGATGGACACTAGGTGCTTCTAATTGGACACTTGTTGCTGGTAGTTCTACTGATAACTGGGGAGTTAATTCAACATTACTCTACAGACCACTTGGTTTAACACTTGACCCGATGGGCAATTTGTATGTTGCTGATATGATGAATCATCGTATTCAATTCTTTCGAGCAGGTTCATTTGTTGGTCAAACAATAGCTGGTATGGTTAGTGTCAATGGTACAAATTCAACTCTACTCAATCGACCATATTGGGTAGCTCTTGATAGTCAACTAAATCTCTATGTGAGCGATTCGTCTAATGATAGAGTACAAATGTTCAAACGTTATTGAATTTCTAATTTCTATTTCCAAAAAAATAAATAATCTATATCATCTTTGTATTGATTTAATATCTATCAAATATTCAAAGATTCTCCTATGAAACTATTTAAAAAGAATAAAATTTATATTTGGCATTAGAATATTTTTATATAAGGGGGAGATGGAAGATTCGAATCAGTAGCACTGTAAACAGCAGCTTGTTTAAATAGACAAGGTGTTTCATGCCATAGATATCGAATGCCATATAAATCTTGGCAAACACATGCATCCGGTATAGTAATTTCAATTGTGAGACCATTTTTCTTCGAAATCGTTGCTGGAATCCATATTGTATCATTTTGACATTGTTGTCCTCGACAGCAAACTTCGAAACCATTGGAATTTCGTAATTCAATATCTGTAACAGCAGTATAAGTGATATTTAATGTTGGATAACCATCGATATAACTAATATTCGATATAATTGGACCTTGAAATTCAACTGTTTGATTATATGCAATTGCTAGACCTGATCGAGAGAGTCGATAGGCAACATCTTGTTTATATCGAGGATGTGTACTAAATATATGATGAATATATACGTATATTTTTAAAGAGAATGAACGCATTTACTGATTGGGATCATCACGTAAATCTAAAGCAACGGCCATGAATACTTTTGGTACGACATGATTGGGCACATATCCAATATCGAATGTTTGATGCCAACGAATCCAAGGAAAACCTCCTACAGTATCATTCAATGTTGTTCTTGTTGCTATCTATTTGATTATACGTAATAGAAAACTTTAAAGTAGAATATAATTACAATCAATTTACTTGAACTAAACCAAATGGAAATTGTTTATCCGTATTTCCATTCGTACGATCATACCATATTTGTCTCCAATATTCAATCATCTTTGTTAATTCACATGTATAATAATCTCGTGTTGTCATATCAGCATTAGCTTCACCTTGATACCAAACAACTCCATAAATGACCATACGTGTAAATGGATAGGTCATTGCATTATAAATAGTCGAATAGGTAAGATTTAATTCTTGAAATGATTGATCATTATAAACTTTCGGTAAAACGATTTCACTTGAAAAAAAAAAGATCAGATCGATTTGTTTCAATCGAATCATAATAACTTACGATGAAACATTGCAATCCTTTAAAGCTTGAGGTGGCATCCAATATTCAATTGCTGTACCATTCCAACTTGCAGCGACTAAACCAATCGGTCGGCCACCCAAGGCTGTATGTATCATTCGACCGTACAACCAACAAACAGCTGACATATAGTAAAATGTTGGTCCACCGACACTTTGTGCCGATGCAACTGACCAATTCAACCACATGCCTAACAATTCATCGATTGGTTCATGTGATGCATTTCGTGCCGATGTAAACAATCGAATTTTTGGATAATTTCCTGCATTAGCAATTTCTAATGAACCATTGAAAATATCGATGACTGCCATTTCCATATTCGATTGTCCTGAACATATCCAAACATCACCGAAGAGAACATCATGAAGTGTTATCGTTATTTTCGTTCCGTTGGGTAACGATTGTGAAGCGTGAATATCAAAAGGTCCTTCGTCAGACACAGGATCCAATGTAATTGACCAAATACTTCCATCGATATGATTCGTTTGATAAACTCGATCGTTAAGTGTTAAACTAATTGTTGTATTTGAGCCTGTATAACCCCAAATGATCGCACGTTGTGGAGCTCGTTGTAAGACCATATGGTCTTGCAAATAGTTCGCAAAACGAAACGATGATTCATCATTGTATGAAGAACATTTACAATTACAATGAATAATGAAATTGAAAATAAATAATAAACTTAGTGAAAACATAACCATATGCAATCGTGTAAAAGAGAACAATATTTGTTTTCAGTGTACCCTTTTTTTTTGTATTCTGTGGGTTGAAAGATAACTCAACGTTTATATGATAAGATATTTTACAAGAGAGAAGTAGAAGAAAATCTTCTGACACATGGATTAGTTTATTTTCTTTTTGAAGAATTTCACAATATGAAAAGCGAATATTTATCGAGTTTAAATAAATCAGAGGAGAAAACAGAAGCGTTTGGTTGACAATGCAAAAATACGAGGTTCATGGTTTTTTTTTCGATGATTTTACTCGACACACGTGATTTCTAGTATATTCATATGTGTTTCAAATTCGGCCATGGCAAACATAAAACCAAGCCCGCCATAAATCGGCCAAATAGCATGCATTGGTTCCTTTGTTGGAACGTGTACTGTATATGGCATAGTACCATTCTCAGGATTAAAGAATACATGAAGTTGATTTGATTCGAAATATGAAATAATAATATCTGGTTTTGTATCATCATTTACGTTAGCAATTGCAATAAAATTGGGCTTCTCGTCAAGAGAATGAACGAAATTTTCTGTAAAATTTTCATTTCTATTGAAATAAAGAATAACTTCATTGGGATTCGAATAAGCAATGATAAGATCTAAACTTTGGTCCATATCCATATCTTTGATAGTCAACAATTCTGGTGTTCCTGCCGATGAAATCGTTCGATTGTATGTAACCTGACCAGTGCCATCATTAAGCAAAATATCAATTTTCGTCACGTTTTGATATAAGACAATAATATCAACATACTCATCTCCGTTAAGATCGGCTATTTCAATTAACTTTACAATAGACGTAATCGAATAAACTGTCGTACCATTGGCAAACGTTCCATTGTGGTTATTCATATGAATAGTTAGTGTTGAAACATTAAGATATCCCACTATAATATCATCATGTTGATCATTATTAATATCAGCTGCTTTGATGAATGCAGGTTGATGATCATTGATTGTAAAATTTGTAAATGTACGAAATGTAGAGTTTTCATCTTGAGAAAAAATGGTAATCATGTTGAAATCATCCAAAACGAGAATATCAATGAACGAATCATTATTAACATCGGCTGTTGTGAGAGATATCGGTGTACTTATATTACTTATATCGATTGTTTTAGATGGATCACTTGGACGGTCGGCAAAAATTATAATAATTGTTTTATTATCATTGTTCACGATGATAAGTTCCGCTTTATCGTCATTGTTTAAATCGTTTATTACCATTACGGGCAATATGGGTTGATTCGGATACATGAATGGTGGGTGCACTACAGTAGAACATTTATCTAAGAACAGAAAGTTCGTAAGATCATATAGATAATTATAAAATAAGTGGAGAGTATACTTTCTATTTGTGTTGTTGTGTCTTTCATTGTTGAAGCAGTTGTTTCAACTTCATCAACAGATTCATATGTTGTTGTTTCAATTTCATCCACAAGTTCACCTGTCGTCGGCTTAGTTGTCGTTGTCGTTTTTATCGTTGTTGTCTTGCTTTCAGATGTTGGTAATTCAGTTGTTTGCATTGACGTTCCCATTGCTGTTGCAGTTGTTGTTGTTGTATTCGTTTTCTTTTTGGTTAGAATAACGGTTGTTGGTACAACAATTACTGTTATAATCACGATAGCAACAATAGCTCCACCAATAATCCACAGTTTTTTTCGTCGATCTGATGAATCTCTAAAAGAATAAAATCGATCATTTTCATATTCGATTGGATTTACGAAATAACATACTCAGCTGATGATGAAATATTCGATGTTGTATCGGTATTCCCTGCCATTGAGCTGACAAGTGATTCTATTCGATGGAATAGATAAAATGAGATTTTATTGTTATTCTCTTTCGAAACTTTTCTCTGAACAAAAGTAATTATTTACGATTAATTAGTTGAAAGCATTCATCTGTCGAGTCAACATGAACAAAATCACGCTTTTTTTATCAAACCTACGTATATCAGAATAGTAGCAAAATATGAGCATCTGTCCTTTGACGTTTAAAATTTAGTTTTTGATTATTAATGAAAATCATAAACGCAAATAATAAGATTACAAAATAAAACTACAATTTCACTCGAGACAAAGTCGAGTAGATAAGACGACTGATTGCAAGTGCAACATTGAAATTTATTTAATTAAATATATTAACTTGAAAGATTTGGAATTGAATTGATAATATTTTGAATTTACCTGTTAAAAATAAAAGAGAAAAGTTTTTTGATTTTTCTATTGCAGAAAAGAAGAATCCATTGTTCAAATTGAGTATGACATCCTTTGTTCATTTGACGACGTGAAAACGTTGCTGATTTTTTTCATTATGAAACATTTCTGTTTGCTTTTGTTGATCGAATAAAAAAATGTCTGAAAGCAGTCTAATTGTCGATGATCTCAGCGAATTTATTATCTCTGACGATATTTGAAGAACTTGGCAATATGAAAAGCGAATATTTATCGAATTTAAATAAATGAGAAGAGAAAACAGAAGTGTTTGATTGACAATGCAAAAATATGAGGTTCGTGGTTTTTTTCGATGATTTTACTTGACACACGTCATTCCTAACATATTAAAATGTGCGTCAAATTCGGCTAGAAGAATAATAAAACCAGAGGCATAATATAGCGGCCAAATAGCACGTATTCGTTCGTTCGTTGAAAGGGGTATTGTATGTGCCACAGCACCATTTTCAGAATTTAGGAATACATGAAATTGACTGGATTCGAAATACGAAATAATAATATCTGGTTTTGTATCATTATTTAAGTTAACAACTGCAATAAAATTGGGCTTCTCGTCAAGAGAATGAACGAAATTTTCTGTAAAATTTTCATTTCTATTGAAATAAAGGATAACTTCATTGGGATTCGAATAAGCAACGATAAGATCTAAACTTTGATTCAAATCCATATCGTCGATAGCTAATACTTCTGGTGTACCTTCTGATTGAATTGTTTGATTGTTTGTGAATTGACCAGTGCCATCATTAAATAATACATGAATTTCCTTTTCCATTTGATCAAAGGCAACAATATCAACATACTCATCTCCGTTAAGATCGACAATTTCAATTGACTTTACAGGCGATTTAATTGAATCAATATTTGTCTCATTGGCAAAAGTTCCATTATGGTTATTCATATGAATAGTTAGTGTTGGAACCTCACGAGATCCCACTATAATATCATCATATTGATCATTATTAATATCTGCTGCTTTGATGAATACAGGCTGACGATCATTGATTGTAAAATTTGTAAATGTACGAAATGCAGAGTTTTCATCTTGAGAAAAAATGGTAATCATGTTGAAATCATCCAAAACGAGAATATCAATGAACGAATCATTATTAACATCAACTGTTTTGAGAAATATCAGCTTACTTATATTACTTATATCGATTGTTTCAGATGGATGATCTGGACGGTTGCCAAGAAGTATAATAATTTTTTTATTATCATTGTCGACGCTGACAAGTTCAGCTACATCATCGTCGTTAAGATCGCTCACTACCATTAAAGGGAATATGAGTACGTTGGGATATGCCATTGGTGGCTGCATGTCTATATAACATTTATCTAAAAACAGAAAGTTCGTAAGATCATGTAGATAATTATAAAATAAGTGGAGAGTATACTTTCTATTTGTGTTGTTGTATCTTCCACTATTGAAGTCGTTGTTTCAATTTCATCCACAGGTTCATGTGTTGTTGTTGTTGTTGTATTAGTTTTCTTCTTGGTTAGAATAACAGTTGTTGGTACAACAATTGCTGTTACAATCACGATAGCAATAATAATTCCACCAATAATCCACAGTTTTTTTCGTCGACCTAGTGAAACTCTAAAAGAATAAAATCGATCATTTTCATGTTCGATTGGATTTACAAAGTAACATACTCAACTGATGATGAAGTATTCAATGTAGCATCGGTATTATCTGGCATTAAAGTTAATTATTTACAATTAATTAGTTGAAAGCATTCATCTGTCTAGTCAACATAAACAAAATCGCACTTTTTTTTTTATCAAACCTACATACGTAGATCTGAATAGTAGCAAAACATGAGCATCTGCTCTTTTACATTCAATATTTAGTTTCTTGATTATTAATGAAAATCATAAACGCAAATAATAAGATTACAAAATAAAATGAATGGGAAAGAAACGAAGTTTGCTGTTCCAGAAATTCATTATGTACATTCAGTTGAGAGAATGTTAAAATTTAAATCTGTATAGTCTGTGACGAAAATGTCGAAAAAGTTCATACTACGAACATTTACTAATCCAATGAAATTAATTTGATAGCCGAATGGAAAAGTCATATGACGAGTTGCATTCCAATTAGATGCATGAAAAAATGTTTTAATATTCTGTGAGTCGAAACATAAAATAGAAATGTCAGGCTTTTGATCACCAGTAATATCGCCAACAGCGAGTGAATCTGGTTTCTGATCAATTAGAAGAATACTATTTTCTATAAATCTATTATTTCTATTGAAATAAATGATAACTTCATTGGGATTCGAATAAGCAACGATAAGATCTAAATTTTGATCCATATCCATATCGTTGATAGCTAATGATTCCGGTGTACCTGCCGATGAAATCGTTTGATCGTGTGTAACTTGACCTGTGCCATCATTAAGCAAAATATCAATTTCCTTCACGTCTTGATATAAGACAATAATATCAACATACTCATCTCCGTTAATATCGGCTATTTCAATTAACTTTACAATAGATGTAATCGAATCAACCGTTGTACTATTGAGGAAATTTCCATTTTGATCATTAAAATAAATAGTTAATTTGAGATCATGAGTATAGCCAACAATGATATCATCATATTGATCATGATTCATATCAGCAGTTTTGATGAACACAAGTTGAGAATCATCGATTATAAAATCTGTGAGCTTGGACAACGTATTATTCTTATCATGTGAAAAAACTGTAATTTTATTTCTCGCATCGAGAATAATAATATCGTTCGTAGAATCCTTATTAATATCTGACATTGAGATAGATACTGGTGATTTTATGTGACTGATACTAATTTGCTGCAATCGAAAAAATGTTTCGAACGAAAAGAAAATGTCAATTGTTCGTGAGAAATAATTAATATTGATTATATCTGGTCGGTTATTCTGATCGAAGTCATAAATGAACACGGAATAAAGAGACACTTCATTGGAATTATTCAGGGGGAAAATATATTGATGGCAATCAAATTCTTCCGTCGGCGTGGTTATTATTTCTTCTGTTGTTAACAATGTTTGAAAAGTTGTTTCAATTTTATTTACAGGTATTTCACGTGTAGTAATATTAGTCGTTGTTGTTGTATTGTTTTTCATTTTAGTTAGAATAATAGTTGTTGGTACAACAATTGCTGTTATAATGACGATAGCAATCATAACGCTAGCAATGACCAAACATTTGTTTTGTCGACTAATTGGCTCTCCCAATGGTATTGAAAAATTGGAAATCGTATCGGAATCGTATTCCATTGTGCTGATAGTAAATTTGTTCGATAGAATGAACGAAATTATATATTTCTATTATTTTACTGACTTACAAATAGAAATTAAATGGCAACTAACCTAAGAATTGATAAAATAACATGTACGGAAATGCGCCAGATTGCGTCGATTTTTTTTTCTTTTCTGTTAAATACAACACTGACAAAACATGTTAGAAAAATTCGGAAGTTTGTACAACGACAGGCGGAGGAAGATTAATTAAACTACTCAAATTCGTCGAACACAGATCAATTGTATCAATTACCATTGAGGAATAGATTGTTTTTCAAAGAAATATTATGTGCAGTTGGTTCACTTGTTCGATTAAAAAACACGAGCATGATTATGTGAAACAGTAAAATTTCGTATAATAATAAACGCCTTGCTTGTATGTTGATCCAAACGATAACGAGCAACTAATGCATCACAAGAGAGAGAGAGAGAGCAATTGAAAAATTGTTATAGGATTTGTACCAATAATAATTTTTACTGTTATTCAAAAAATGCAAAATAATAATCATAAAAATACTTTTGTTACCTTGTCGAATAGAAAGTACAAATGTGAAACGAAAAAAACATTGAAGAATTATGTAGAATCAAGATGTAAGAACGACAGGTGGAGGAAACGATGAATTGAATGCTGATCGTGGAAGATCAATTAAACTACTCAAATGCGTTGAACATGGACCAGTTGTATCGAATGTATAATATCGATCAATTTTTTTTCCACTTGTATTAACAACACAATTGTTATTAGCAGAAATATTTCGACTATTACAAATCAAAACTAATGGTTCTGAATGATCGACAGCAATGTAATTACCACTGATAAATATATTATTTCCATTATCACTTTGTAGTAAACCTTGACTGTGTTGTCCAAAATCGAATGTTGATTGTTCGATTCGAATATCGTTTATCACGGGAACTAACTGAGGAGGATCAGGAAGAATTGTAATAATGCCTCCCTCTTGAGCAATGCCTTCGTTATTGTGAAGATAGAGATTTCTACTTAATGAAACATTACGAGCTTCGGGAGCCTCTTTCCAATATAAAGAAGGTTGAATGAGAATTGCTGGTCCGCTTGTTTGATTAAAAATCGATTGTTGAATATCAATATTTCTCGATTCAAGTAGAACACCACGAGCACGATTATGTGAAACAGTAAAATTTCGTATGAATACATACGGTGTATCAGAAACACAAGCCCAATCACCAACATTAACAGTAACTGGATCAGTAAAACTAACTTTTCTCGAATTGACTGTATTAAATACTAACGAAGCCACTGTTCCATTACCATGTACGGTAAATGGTTGTTGATGACTTGTAAATTCCAAATGAGTGCCAACACCAACATCCAATAGATCACCCCAATTTGTTTGCATTATAATAGTTTTCGAATCGATGACTTTTGTTATTTCTAATAAAGCTCCATGAACATTGAGTCCATCATCGCCCATGGCTTCACAACTACTATCGGTTAAAGAAATATATTCTCTAGCATCTGTATAATGCATACAATCCATGGTTGTACTCATCCAACGGCCGTTCCGTCGTTTAACATGATAATCATTGATATTCAATCGACGTGCTCGTAATATCGGAAAGCCCATTTCCCACGCTGCATAGATAACGATCGATTGAACAGTAATATCAGTTAAATCCATTCCATTCATTGAATGTTGTGTGAACGCATAACGAGCTACTATAGGATCGTTTTTCGTAAATCTTGCAGGATTTGCTAATGGTAAACGTAGTACACCAGGTGATACGAGACTCGTATTGACATCGGCAGGTGGTGTTTGATAGATTTCGTATGTATTCGAACCGAATGCGGGTCTCATATTTCCAGGATCATATCGAAGAATAGCTTGAACTTTTTGATTGATATTCGCTTGATGAGGTGGTACAATTTGAACGTCAATATATTTTTCATGGACATCGACAACATAACCAGCAGTAAATGGAAGTGGATCGTAATCAATTGAAAACAATGTAAATTTTAATCCGTGACAACGTTGAGCAAAAAATATCGATACTGGATTTGTACCAATTAGAAATGTTTGATCACTACCAACACCTTTGACTGTTAAATTCGTCGCATTGACGATTGTAATTGTTGATGCTACTGTATAATTACCAGCTGGAAAATCAGCGATACTAGGCAAACCGTAACGAATTGCAGCATTGATCGCTGCTTGAATGGCAGCTGAGTCATCAAGATTATCGTTAGAATTTGCACCATAATCAATTACTGAAAATATCTTATTTCCTTCGATCGATAGAATATTTAGAAATACAACTATGAAACTAGACCATATGTAGGCCGAATTCATTCTTTTCTCGTTTTATTGATAATGAAAATGAAGGTGCATAGTTTCTTTGTTTTTTTTTGTTGATAAAATTTATCACGAGCAAAAATAAACATCATCAACTTCGAAACTGTTGTTACTAAAATATGACCATTTCGTTTAATTGTTGAAAAGAAAATAGATCTGCACTTAATAATAAGTACTTTCGCGTGTTTTGTTTACAGATATTTTTGAAATTTTCGAAACAAAAAGAAAAGTAAAAGCATTCTCAAATTGACATGCAAAGCTGAAATGCATTAGTCGGCGAAGTGTTGTTTTTTTGTCTTGAAAGTTCAAAGCTCGAAAAACATTTACATCGATACCGAATAGAAACGGTATAAATATCGCTTACTTAATAAACAAATTCTATCATTTGTATAGTTTATTTAACAAAACTCAATATGTCAGTCAATGGTAAAGCCACGGTGCCGAATATTTCGCATCATATTATAATGCTTCCAGCAGTAATTCGAATATCGTTTGAAATTGTAAATAATGTCTATTTTTTGGACTAGGATCAAACGCCACGTACACAGAAGATTAATGTTGATTTGAAAAAGTTACACGAAGTAAAACGCGCTGGGTTGGTGATTTCAAATAAATATAAAATCAAATTGAATTTATCTATTGATTTATTCATTTAGAGGAATGGGTCCACTCCAATTCCTGTGCGGTGTGACAATAGTTACTTTATTATGTGGTGCTGTTATAGTGCCATTTATTTTTACATCGAGAATTGGAAGTACAACAACAACTACCTCTACAACTTCAACATCGACCACCTCTACAACTTCAACATCGACCACCTCTACAACTTCAACATCGACCACCTCTACAACTTCAACATCCACTACCTCAACAACTTCAACATCGACAACAACAACAACATCAACGTCAACAACGACTACAACTAGTGATACGACAACTACTACTAGTTCTAGCACGTCTACAACGAGTAGGATCAAACATGATAGATGACTTTGTTTTGAATTTATTCTTAATTTCAGCAACTGAATCGTGCGCTTCTGGTTATTCTCGATCTCCATCTGGAACATGTGTCAATCTTCAAATTGATTTCAATAATTGTGGATCGTTCGGCTATGTTTGTGCTTCAACATATACAAGTTGTTCGGCTGGAACATGTAGTGGTGCTCCTGCTGTTCAACTTGCTGGTGCTATTGCCGTTCCTGGATGGACAGGTCAAACAAACATCGATGATCAAACTACAACACTCACACTTCCTATGAATTTAACACTGTACGGTTATTCGTCATCTACTATTACGGTGACAAGTAACGGAGTAAGATGATTTCTTTTCGAAAACAATCAACATGCTGTATTTTCATACAGGTTGTTTGCCTTGGTGGTTGTTCAACAGCGTATTCAAATACAAATCTTCCGTCAAGTAGTTTTGCTGGACCAACTATGTTTGGATTTTGGGATGATTTAATGATCTATGCTGGAACATCTCAAACAATCTATTACAACGTTATTGGAACAGCACCTAATCGAATGACAATATTCGAATTCTACGAAAGTCATTATAGTCTATCGACAGCATACTATCATTTTCAAATCATATTCTATGAAAATCAACCAGGTGTTGTCAAATGTATATATTTCGAAATATCTGATGGTGGAGTTTCGGCTACGATTGGTGTTCAAAGTAATTTTAACAAAAAATTATTCACTAGTTTTCATCATCTGTATTCCACCTCTAGGTTCTTCAAGTGGACCTGCAATGACCTATTCAGTAAATCAAGCCAATGCAGTTTCATATAACACTACATTGGTTTTCGATACTAACACTAGCACAATTTCTGGATGAAATGCTTTATTTCAAAATAAACAAAAAAAACATATCACCGTAGAATACGACGATCGACACCAAAAATATGTAGTTTACTATCGAATAATAGCACACCATCGACTAAACATAAAATCGGTCCATATGAAGCATTTCGTCCTAATTGACAATAAGCAACTAAAATATCACCGGGTCGCAATGACATAGCCCATGGAAATAATGATTGTTGTGGTTGTGGATTTCGATCGAAGATCTTTCTTTTTTCTTGTACATCAGTTACGTCTGTTGAATGAGTTTTATTTTCATAAGCTAATGTCGAGAGAAGAATCTTGGCACGATCTGCATCGACTATTTGTGGTGCATTTTGTTTTTTCGCTTTTCGTTCAGCTGTTGCATCGAACGCCGTTACAGCTTGTCGATGTTGTTGATATTCAATATATGTCCACATTTGATCAGCAGTTTT